>Ga0315535_1000559_pt1 | contig 26413 bp, 19 predicted proteins | sample SalMarSW160220MG_2_FD_203092 | JGI IMG/M metagenome (GOLD analysis project Ga0315535, IMG submission 203092) | Salt marsh sediment microbial communities from the Plum Island Ecosystem LTER, Massachusetts, United States - Salt Marsh Sediment SW1602-20 ... | reverse complement strand
ACAAGGCAGACAGGATCAGACATTACATCAGTTTTGAATGATAGCAAGGGATCTCCTCGTAGCAGGATTCCGATACTATTATTTTATTATCAGCATGCTGGCAAAGACCAGCCAACTTAGGCGGAATGTGATAACACGGGAGGTCAGCCATGAGGTATTTCCTCCGGGTCAGTTAAGGCATGTTCTTTTTTGAGTTAAAATTTGTGGGGTTAATGGAAATTTAGTATATTTAGAAAGATTACAAATCAGTGGGAAAAATTGCTAAATCATATATAAATCTTAAAAACAGTGGCTCATGGATAATTTATTCACATAAATGTTTTGAAAAAATTTTTACTATTTCTAACTTTGCGCCTCGTTTAAAAACTGACTTATATATTAAAGTATGATCATTGTACCATTAAAAGAAGGCGAAAACATAGAAAGGGCTCTTAAGAAGTTCAAAAGGAAATTCGAAAAGACGGGAGTGATTCGTGAATTACGTTCGCGTCAGGCTTATGTTAAGCCTTCAGTACGCCGGAGGGAAGAAATTAAGAAGGCTATGTATGTTCAGAAGATGCAGGAGAGCGAGGAATAGTTCGCTGATGGCGTCTTATATAATTTAACGTAACAGATATGGAGGTTCCTTTATGAGTTATAAGGAATCGTTCTTACAATATCTGCAAATCGAAAAGCGGTATTCATTACATACTGTCAGGTCATATTTGAATGATCTTGATCAGTTTCAGTCGTTCCTGTCGGAGAAAGGTCTCGCTGATGGTCTTGCCACAGTTACATCACACGACATCAGGGCATGGATTGTGTCACTTCTCGACAATAAATATTCAACAGTAAGTGTTCACAGGAAAATTTCATGTCTGCGTGTATTTTACAGGTATCTCCGTAAGGAGGGAGTGATAAAGGGTGATCCGCTTGAAAAGGTTGTGTTGCCGAAAAAGAAGAAAAGGCTCCCGGTATTTGTTGAGGAGGGAGCATTAGACAGGTTGCTTGATGAATATAATTTCGGGGACAATTTCCGGGGCATCATGAACAGGACGATCATTGAGATGTTGTACACTACCGGCATGAGGAGGTCAGAACTGATAGGTCTTCATGATTCTGATGTTAACCTGGCAGAGGGTACGGTGAAGGTTACGGGAAAGAGAGATAAGCAAAGGATAATACCGTTGTTAAAGCCATTTACAGCACGTTTGAAGGAATATATCGGCATTCGTGAAGAAAGTGTTGAAAATGCGCGGGAAGGTTGGTTTTTTGTTACAGATAAGGGAAACAAGTTATATGACAAATATGTTTATAATATAGTAAATGATTATCTGGCCATGGTAACGACAATAGAAAAGAAAAGTCCTCATATACTGCGGCATACATTTGCAACGCACATGTTAAACAGGGGGGCCGATCTTAATTCGATCAAGGAGTTGCTGGGGCATGCTAATCTGTCTGCCACTCAGGTATATACACATAATACATTTGAAAAGCTCAAAAAAATATATAAACAGGCTCATCCAAGAGCTTAACTATTAATCAAATAATTAGGAGGTACTACTATGAACGTTCAGATTCATTCAGTGCGGTTCGATGCCGACAAGAAGCTAATCAATTTTGTTCAGCAGAAGCTTGATAAACTTACTCTGTTTGGTGATGATATAGTGAATGCAGAAGTCTTTCTCAGGCTCGATAAAGACCAGGACAGGGAGAACAAGATTAGTGAAATTAAGCTGGAGTTACCGGGTGGTCCTTTATTTGCAAAGAAGCAGAGCAAGACATTTGAAGAAGCGACAGACGATGTTATAGAAGCTCTTAAAAAACAGATTACCAAGCATAAGGAAAAGAAGCGGGGTGTTTGATAATTCATATTTCAAAAATATACAGAATTATTTTGATTAGTAAATTTTAAATTCATACATTTGCAAACCGTTTTTTGAGGGTATATTATGCTCTCACGGTGACGTTCTTTAAATTGCCGATGTAGCTCAGTTGGTCAGAGCAGCTGATTTGTAATCTGCAGGTCGGGGGTTCGAATCCCTTCATCGGCTCTTGAAAGATTTGTTAATGTGTGTCTTATAAAATAGGACTCTGTATAAAGGGGGAGATACCAAAGCGGCCAACTGGGGCAGACTGTAAATCTGCTGGGACATCCCTTCGTAGGTTCGAATCCTGCTCTCCCCACTTTAAGACAGGAGCTTCCGCTTAGTGGGGATAAATTGGCATGGCGGATATTTTTTGGACGATATTAAGCGGGAGTAGCTCAGTTGGTAGAGCATCAGCCTTCCAAGCTGAGGGTCGCGGATTCGAGCTCCGTCTCCCGCTCACTTTTTGCGGCCAGAGTAGCTCAGAGGTAGAGCACTTCCTTGGTAAGGAAGGGGTCGGGGGTTCAATTCCCCCCTCCGGCTCAACAGGATTGGATATTAAAACGAAAATTGAATATAAATAAACTAAATTTAATAAGCTTGGAGTTATGGCAAAAGAAAAATTTGACAGGTCGAAACCGCATGTGAATATTGGTACAATTGGTCACGTGGACCATGGTAAGACCACTTTGACGGCAGCGATCACTATGGTCCTTGCCAAGAGAGGTCTCTCTGCAATCAGAGATTTTGACTCAATTGATAATGCCCCGGAAGAAAAGGAAAGAGGTATTACAATTAATACTGCTCACGTTGAGTATCAGACAGCCACACGTCACTATGCGCACGTTGACTGCCCCGGTCACGCTGACTATATCAAGAACATGGTAACTGGTGCTGCCCAGATGGACGGTGCTATTCTTGTTGTTGCTGCGACCGACGGTCCGATGCCACAGACCCGCGAGCACATACTGCTTGCACACCAGGTAAACGTTCCGAGAGTGCTTGTTTTCATGAATAAAGTTGATATGGTTGATGATGAAGAACTTCTCGAACTGGTAGAAATGGAGGTTCGTGATCTTCTGAATTTCTATAAATTTGACGGTGACAACGCTCCCGTGATCCGCGGTTCAGCACTTGGTGCAATGAACGGTGAGGAAAAATGGGAAGATAAAGTCATGGAACTGATGGATGCTGTTGATGAATACATTCCAATTCCTCCACGTGATAATGAAAAACCTTTCCTTATGCCTGTTGAGGATGTCTTCTCAATCACAGGTAGAGGTACCGTTGCAACCGGTCGTATCGAAACAGGTGTTATCATTACCGGTGATGAGCTTGAGCTTATAGGTCTTGGTGCCAGCAAACGTAAATCAGTATGTACTGGTGTTGAGATGTTCCGCAAGATCCTCGACAGGGGTGAAGCTGGTGACAACGTAGGTCTTCTTCTTCGTGGTGTTGACAAGAAAGAGATAAAGAGAGGTATGGTTCTTGCAAAACCCGGATCAATCACTCCTCATACAAAGATCAAGGCTGAGGTTTATGTCCTTAAGAAAGAAGAAGGTGGACGTCATACACCATTCCATAACAAATATCGTCCGCAGTTCTATCTCAGGACACTCGACGTAACTGGTGAGATCACTCTTCCTGAAGGAACAGAAATGGTAATGCCAGGTGATAATGTAACAATCACCGTTGACCTTATCTACCCTGTTGCTATCAATGTCGGACTGCGTTTCGCTATCCGTGAAGGTGGAAGAACAGTAGGTGCCGGCCAGGTAACTGAAATACTCGAATAAGATTTTAGTTGAAGCGCAATGCATTGCGTTTCAACTATGCTTTGCGTTTCAAAGATATTAGACGGGTGTAGCTCAGTTGGTAGAGCACTGGTCTCCAAAACCAGGTGTCGGGAGTTCGAGCCTCTCCTCCCGTGCAAAATTATTTAGTACTATGAAATTAAAAGGTTATATCAAGGAGTCATTCACAGAACTGGTACATAAAGTGACCTGGCCAACATTCAGTGAGCTACAGAACAGCGCAGTTTTAGTAATGGTGGCTACGCTTATATTTGCAGTACTGGTTGCAGGTATGGATTTTGTTTTCAGCCGTGCAATGCATTTCATTTACAGCTTGTTATACTAAAATACAAACAGTTCAAATGAGTGAGAATATAAAGAAGTGGTACGTACTTCGTGCTATCGGTGGTAAAGAAAAGAAGGTTAAGGAATATATCGATAGTGAGATTGTGCGTCTGAAACTCGAAGAGTATATCTCACAGGTTCTTATCCCCACAGAGAAGGTGTACCAGATAAGATCAGGAAAAAAGATCAGCAAGGAAAGAACTTTCTTTCCGGGATATGTTCTTGTCGAAGCTGCTCTTGTCGGTGAAATACCACACCTGCTCAGGAACGTACCTAATGTTATAGGCTTTCTGGGATCACAGGATGGTGAACCGGTACCTCTCAGGAAATCTGAGATTAACCGTATTCTTGGTAAGGTTGATGAGCTGAATGCGAGTGATGAGGAATTAAATGTTCCGTTCTTTGTGGGCGAATCGGTAAAGGTTATCGACGGACCGTTCAACAGTTTTACCGGGATTATAGAAGAGGTGAATGAAGAAAAGAAGAAGCTAAAGGTGATGGTCAAGATATTTGGCAGGAAAACACCTCTGGAACTCAGTTTTATGCAGGTAGAAAAGGAAAATTAACAGAAGATATTGGCAGTTGTAATATTTATAATGCTTCCTGAATGGCTGCCAAGCTCTCGCAATAAACACGCAAATTTTAAATTATGGCAAAAGAAGTAGCTGGAATTATCAAGTTACAGATTCGTGGCGGAGCAGCAAATCCATCTCCTCCTGTGGGGCCGGCACTTGGTTCCAAGGGAGTGAACATCATGGATTTTTGTAAGCAATTTAATGCGAGGACTCAGGACAAGGCAGGGAAGGTGATACCTGTTGTTATCACCGTTTATGGCGACAAGTCATTCGACTTTGTTACCAAAACACCCCCGGTTGCCGTTCAGCTTCTTGAAGTCTCTAAATCAAAAAAAGGTTCCCAGGAACCTAACAGGGACAAAGTAGCATCGATATCCTGGGACCAGGTAAAGACAATTGCTCAGGATAAAATGGAAGACTTGAACTGTTTTACAATTGAGTCTGCAATGAGAATGGTTGCTGGTACCGCCAGAAGTATGGGAATCACCATTAAAGGTGAATTCCCCGGAAATAACTAATTAGAAGAAACAATGACTAAACTTACCAAAAATCAAAAGTCTGCTCTGGAAAAACTCGATAAAGGCAGGCTTTATACATTGAAAGAAGCTTCTGCCCTGGTTAAGGAAATAACTACTACCAGGTTCGACGCTTCGATCGATTTGGATGTAAGGTTAGGTATAGATCCCAGGAAATCCAACCAGATGGTTCGCGGTGTCGTTTCACTTCCTCATGGTACGGGTAAAGAGACTCGTGTACTCGTTCTCTGTACACCCGACAGGGAAAGTGAAGCAAAAGAAGCCGGTGCCGATTTTGTAGGTCTTGACGATTATGTCGAAAAGATTAAAGGAGGTTGGACAGAAGTGGATGTAATAATAACCATGCCATCTGTAATGGGCAAGGTCGGTCAGTTAGGGCGAATACTCGGTCCGAGAGGGCTGATGCCTAACCCTAAGAGTGGAACTGTTACCATGGAAATTGGTAAAGCTGTTAAAGAAGTGAAACAGGGCAAGATTGATTTCAAAGTAGATAAAAGCGGGATCATTCATGCCTCTATTGGAAAAGTCTCATTCGAACCGAATAAGATCGTTGACAACGCCAGGGAGTTCATCTCCATGGTTAACAAACTTAAACCCGCAGCTGCAAAAGGTACATACATTCGTAGTGTATTCCTTTCAAGCACAATGAGTCCGGGTGTAAAGGTTGATCCCAAAGGTCTTGATGATTAATTATGTAAAAAGGAAGAACTTATGAGACGTGAAGAAAAAAATGCTATCATAGACAGCCTTGCTGAGAGAATAAAGGAGTACAGCCACTTTTACCTTACCGATACTGCTCAGCTGAATGCCGCTGATACAAGTAATCTCAGAAGAAAGTGTTTTGAAAACGATATAAAACTTATTGTCGTTAAAAATACCCTTCTTAAGAGAGCACTTGAACAGTCAGATATTGACTTTGAAGAACTTTATCCGGTTCTTAAAGGTACTTCGTCCATCATGTTTACTCAATCCGGAAATACTCCTGCAAAGCTTATAAGGGAATTCCGGAAACAACATGATAAACCTGTTCTTAAAGGTGCATATGTTCAGGAATCTATTTACATAGGAGATAACATGCTCGACACCCTCGTTTCCGTAAAAACAAGAGAAGAGCTTATCGGCGATGTGATCATGCTGTTGCAGTCACCTGCCCAAAATGTTATTTCAGCACTTAAGTCGGGTGGAAATAAATTACATGGTGTTCTTGAAACACTTTCAAAAAGAGAAGAATAGTAAAATATAATCAATTAAAAATCAATAGAAATGGCAGATCTTAAGAAATTTGCAGAAGAACTGGTTAACTTATCTGTAAAGGAAGTAAACGAACTGGCTGATATACTGAAGGAAGAGTATGGCATTGAACCTGCTGCTGCTGCAGTAGCTGTTGCCGGACCCGGAGCCGGTGCCGACGCACCTGCTGCTGAAGAAAAAACATCTTTTGATGTTATTCTTACAAGCCCGGGTGGCCAGAAACTCCAGATAGTAAAACTGGTAAAGGATCTCACCGGTCTTGGTCTTAAAGAAGCTAAAGCAGTGGTAGACTCTGCTCCGGCTCCTGTTAAGGAAGGTGTATCCAAAGAAGAAGCAGAAGCAATTAAAGGTCAATTAGTAGAAGCAGGAGCTGAAGTTGAACTTAAATAAGTTATACCTAATTGATGGGTTACAGGTTTAGTCCCGTATTTTCGGGACTAAGCCTTTTCGTTCTTTTAATTATAAGTTCACTTAATCTTTTAATAAATGTCCTCAAATAATACCGGAAGAATAAGTTTCGCATCCAGGAAAAATCAAATTGATTATCCTGATTTTCTGGAGATTCAATTGAAATCATTCGGTGAGTTTTTCCAGCTTGGAACAACTCCTGAAAACCGAAAAAGGGAAGGACTTTTTAAGGTCTTTACGGAGAACTTTCCAATTACTGATACCAGGAACAATTTTGTCCTGGAATTTCTGGATTATTATATTGATCCACCAAGATATACCATAGAAGAATGTATTGAACGCGGACTCACTTTCAGCGTTCCTCTCAAAGCAAAACTAAAACTTTACTGTACCGATCCCGAACATGAGGATTTTGATACTGTTATTCAGGATGTCTATCTTGGAACAGTGCCTTATATGACCGAACGCGGTACTTTTGTCATTAACGGGGCTGAGAGAGTAGTTGTATCACAGCTTCACCGGTCACCCGGTGTCTTCTTCGGTCAGAGCATTCACGCCAATGGTACCAAGCTTTATTCAGCCAGGATCATTCCATTTAAGGGATCATGGATTGAATTCGCTACCGATATCAATAACGTGATGTATGCTTACATCGACAGGAAGAAGAAACTGCCCGTAACAACTCTTCTCCGTGCAATAGGTTTCGAGAGCGATAAGGAGATTCTCGAGATCTTTAACCTTGCTGAAGAACACAAAGTATCCAAAACAAACATCAAGAAGCTTGTCGGGCGCAAACTGGCTGCCAGGGTGCTAAAGACATGGATCGAGGATTTTGTTGATGAGGATACCGGCGAGGTCGTTTCCATTGAAAGAAATGAGGTAATTCTCGACAGGGAGACAGTCATTGAATCAGAACATGTCGATATGATAGTTGATTCAGGCGCAAAAGCCATCCTGCTCCACAGGGATGATACCTCTCTGTCGGATTATGCAATTATTTATAACACTCTTCAGAAAGATCCATGTAACTCGGAAAAAGAAGCAGTTATCTATATCTACCGCCAGCTGAGAAATGCTGAACCGCCGGACGAGGCAACTGCAAGGGACGTCATCGATAAACTATTCTTCTCCGATAAACGTTATGACCTCGGGGAAGTTGGACGTTACAGGATCAACAAGAAACTGGGTCTTAATACGGAAATGGATGTTAAGATCCTTACACGTGAAGATATTATCAAGATCATAGGGTATCTTATCGAGCTTATCAATTCGAAGACAGATATTGACGATATTGATCACCTGAGCAACAGGAGGGTACGTACCGTTGGTGAGCAGCTGTATGCCCAGTTCGGCGTTGGCCTTGCACGTATGGCACGTACTATAAGGGAAAGGATGAACGTCAGGGACAACGAGGTGTTCACACCGGTCGACCTTATTAACTCAAAGACTCTGTCTTCGGTTATCAACTCATTCTTCGGTACCAACCAGCTTTCCCAGTTCATGGACCAGACCAATCCGCTGGCAGAAATGACACACAAGCGTCGTATGTCTGCTCTTGGTCCGGGTGGTCTGTCGCGTGAGAGAGCGGGTTTCGAAGTCAGGGACGTTCACTATACACACTACGGCAGGCTTTGCCCGATAGAGACACCGGAAGGACCCAATATCGGTCTTATCTCTTCTCTCTGTGTTTATGCCAAGATCAATGACCTGGGATTTATTGAGACTCCCTATCTTAAGGTTAATGAAGCCAGGGTCGATCTTAGTGAAGACGGTATCCTGTGGCTCAGTGCTGAGGAAGAAGAAGAAAAAGTGATAGCCCAGGCCAATGCTGCCCTTATGGATGATGGCCATTTTGTCAACCAGAGGGCTAAATGCAGGTATGAAGCTGATTACCCGCTTGAAGAGGTTAATAAAGTTAACCTGATGGACGTTGCACCGAACCAGATAGCTTCCATCGCAGCATCTCTTATCCCGTTCCTCGAGCACGATGATGCCAACAGGGCACTCATGGGATCGAACATGATGCGCCAGGCTGTTCCGCTTATCAATCCTGAAGCTCCGATTGTCGGCACGGGTCTTGAAGCACAGGTTATAAAGGACAGCCGTATTCTGTTCACAGCCGAAGGTGACGGCATTGTTGAATACGTGGATGCCAACGAGATAGTGATCAGGTATACACGTACCGACGAGGAGAAATTTGTCAGCTTCTATGATGATATTAAAAGGTATATCCTTCCTAAATATAAGAAGACCAACCAGAATACATGTATTAACATTATCCCGGTGGTCAGGAAAGGAGAAAGGGTATCGAAAGGACAGGTCCTGACAGAGGGCTATGGCACCAAAAAAGGTGAACTGGCGCTTGGCAGAAACCTGAAGGTTGCCTTTATGCCCTGGAAGGGATATAACTTTGAGGATGCCATCGTGATTTCCGAGAAAGTGGTGCAGGAAGACTATTTTACTTCCGTGCATATTGATGAATACCAGCTTGAGGTCCGTGACACAAAACGTGGACTTGAAGAGCTTACATCTGATATACCAAATGTTAGTGAAGAGGCTACAAAGAACCTGGATGAGAACGGACTGATAAGGGTCGGCGCTCATATCAGGCCTGGTGATATTCTTATTGGAAAGATCACTCCCAAGGGAGAATCTGATCCTTCACCTGAAGAAAAACTCCTTCGTGCCATCTTCGGCGACAAAGCAGGTGATGTAAAAGATGCATCACTAAAAGCCGGACCTTCTCTTGAGGGTGTCGTTATAGACAAGAAACTATTCACAAGGGCTGTGAAAGACAGGAAAGCCAAGGCTGTAGAGAAGCCCATACTGGATAAGATAGATTCAGACTTCAACAGGAGTGTTGAGGAACTGAAAGCCCGCCTGGTGGATAAGCTGTTTATACTTGTGAACGGAAAGACATCACAGGGCGTTAAGGATTATCTGAATGTGGATGTAATCCCTAAAGGAAGTAAATTCACCCTGAAGCAGCTCCAGGATATTGACTATATGAATGTCAATCCGAACAAATGGACAACTGATAAGAAGAAAAATGACAGTATCAAACAGCTGCTGCATAATTACATTATCAAGTTCAAGGAGCTGGATGGAGTCTATAAGCGTAAGAAATATAATATTACCATCGGCGATGAACTGCCTGCAGGTATTGTAAGGCTGGCAAAAGTGTATATTGCTAAAAAACGCAAGATCAAAGTGGGTGATAAGATGGCTGGCCGACATGGTAACAAGGGTATTGTTGCCAGGATCGTGAGGTCGGAAGATATGCCATTCCTTGAGGACGGTACACCTGTCGACATAGTTCTTAATCCTCTGGGTGTTCCTTCAAGGATGAACCTGGGACAGATCTATGAGACAGTTCTTGGATGGGCCGGACAGAAGCTCGGACTTACTTTCTCCACACCTATATTCGATGGAGCGACACTGGACCAGATAACCGGCTATACAGATGATGCAGCTCTTCCTAAATATGGAAAGACTTACCTGTATGACGGCGGAACTGGTGAGAGGTTTGACCAGCCGGCCACAGTTGGCGTTATCTATATGCTTAAACTGGGTCATATGGTCGATGATAAGATGCATGCACGTTCTATCGGTCCATATTCGCTTATTACACAGCAGCCTCTGGGTGGTAAAGCCCAGTTCGGAGGTCAGCGTTTTGGTGAGATGGAGGTTTGGGCACTCGAAGCATTTGGTGCTGCTCATATTCTGCAGGAGATTCTGACAATTAAATCGGATGATGTTATAGGCCGCGCAAAAGCTTATGAAGCAATAGTGAAAGGAGAGCCTATGCCACATCCGGGAATACCTGAATCTCTGAACGTTCTTCTGCACGAACTGAGAGGTCTTGGACTAAGCGTTTTGCTTGACTAAGTATCCAGCGGGTAATGAGTTTATAGTTATAAGTAAAAATAATATTCAGCATATGTCATTCAGAAGAGATAACAAAACAAAGACCAGTTACTCGAAAATATCGATAGGGCTGGCTTCACCGGAAGAGATCCTCGATCGTTCAAGTGGTGAGGTACTGAAGCCTGAAACAATCAATTACCGTACATATAAGCCCGAACGCGACGGTTTGTTCTGTGAACGTATATTCGGCCCGGTAAAAGATTACGAGTGTCATTGCGGAAAATACAAAAGGATCCGCTATAAAGGGATCGTTTGCGACCGTTGTGGTGTTGAAGTGACAGAGAAAAAGGTACGTCGCGAAAGAATGGGGCATATATCACTCGTTGTTCCTGTGGCCCATATATGGTACTTCCGTTCATTGCCAAATAAAATAGGCTATCTACTGGGGTTACCGACAAAGAAACTCGATTCAATTATTTATTACGAGAGATATGTGGTGATCAATCCAGGTATCAAGGCTGCTGATGGTATTAAGTACCTCGATTTTCTAACCGAGGAAGAGTATCTTGAGATTACCGAGTCGCTGCCGAAGGAAAACCAGTACCTGGAAGATAATCACCCTGATAAGTTCGTTGCAGATATGGGCGCAGAAGCTCTTCATAAGCTGCTAAGCCGTATCGACCTTGATGAATTGTCATATTCCCTTCGTCACAGGGCAAGTACCGAGACTTCACAGCAACGTAAAAATGAAGCGCTTAAAAGGCTCCAGGTTGTCGAGGCATTCAGGGATTCCGTATCGGTCAATAAGCCGGAATGGATGATAATCAAGGTTGTTCCTGTCATTCCACCGGAACTCAGACCACTGGTACCTCTCGATGGAGGCCGTTTTGCCACCAGCGACCTCAATGACCTTTACAGGAGGGTCATTATCAGGAACAATCGTCTTAAAAGGCTTATTGAAATCAAAGCTCCGGAGGTTATCCTCAGGAACGAAAAAAGGATGCTCCAGGAAGCTGTGGATTCACTCTTCGATAATTCAAGGAAAGCCAATGCCGTTAAGACGGATGCCAATCGTCCTCTTAAATCACTCAGCGACAGTCTGAAAGGAAAACAGGGACGTTTCCGCCAGAACCTTCTTGGTAAAAGGGTTGACTACTCTGCACGTTCCGTTATTGTCGTTGGACCTGAGCTATCATTGCACGAATGTGGCTTGCCTAAAGATATGGCAGCAGAGCTGTATAAGCCTTTTATAATACGGAAACTTATTGAAAGAGGAATTGTAAAGACTGTAAAATCAGCAAAGAAAATTGTCGACAGGAAAGATCCTGTCGTATGGGATATTCTTGAGAATGTTCTTAAAGGTCATCCTGTATTGCTTAACCGTGCTCCAACCCTTCACAGGCTTGGTATTCAGGCATTTCAACCCAAGCTGATAGAGGGTAAGGCCATCCAGCTTCACCCTTTGGTATGTACTGCTTTCAACGCCGACTTTGACGGTGACCAGATGGCTGTACATCTTCCTCTCGGTAATTCAGCTATACTTGAGGCACAGATGCTTATGCTGGCTTCTCATAATATTCTCAACCCGGCAAACGGAGCACCTATTACCGTTCCGTCACAGGATATGGTTCTCGGACTCTATTATATAACAAAGGGACGTAAGAGTACAGCTACCGAAAAGGTCAGGGGAGAAGGTCTTGTATTCTATTCCCCCGAAGAGGTTAATATCGCATATAATGAGGGCCGTATAGATCTTCATGCGTTTATCAGGGTTAAGGTAGATGATCTGAAAGAGGGTCAGCCTGTGAACCACCTTATCGAAACGACAGTGGGTAGGGTGATCTTCAACCAGTACGTTCCGGCAGAGGTAGGTTATATTAATGATATCCTTACCAAAAAATCGCTGAGGGATATCATTGGCCGTGTTCTTAAGCTGGCAGGAACTGCCAAGACAGCCGATTTCCTTGATGCAATAAAGAGCCTTGGATTCCTGACAGCCTTTAAAGGGGGACTGTCATTTAACCTCGACGATGTGATCATACCCGAAGAGAAGACTAATTTTGTTGATGAAGGATATGAACAGGTTGAGGAAGTGCTGAACAACTACAGTATGGGATTTATCACCAATAACGAGAGATATAACCAGATAATTGATATCTGGACACATGTCAATGCCCGTCTTACCCAGTCGCTGATGAAACAGCTGTCGAATGACAAGCAGGGTTTCAACTCGGTCTATATGATGCTTGACTCGGGTGCGAGGGGTTCCAAGGAACAGATACGTCAGCTGTCAGGTATGAGGGGTCTTATGGCCAAGCCTCAGAAATCCGGGGCTACAGGATCCGAGATCATTGAAAACCCGATCCTTTCTAACTTTAAGGAAGGCCTGTCAGTCCTTGAATACTTCATCTCAACTCACGGTGCCCGTAAAGGTCTGGCTGATACAGCTCTTAAGACGGCTGATGCCGGTTATCTTACCCGTCGTCTTGTTGATGTTTCACAGGATGTAATTATAAACGAGGAAGACTGCGGAACCTTGAGGGGCCTGGTTGCCACGGCTATCAAGAAAAGTGAGGAAGTGGTTGAATCACTGTACGAAAGGATTCTCGGACGTACCACTGTTCATAATGTATATCATCCTCTTACCGGTGAACTTATTGTTGAATCCGGTGAAGAGCTTACCGAAGAGCTTGCAAGAAAGATAGAAGACTCTCCGATAGAACAGGTAGAGATACGTTCAGTGCTTACCTGCGAATCGAAGAAAGGTGTATGTGCAAAATGCTACGGACGTAACCTGGCAACAGGCCGTATGGTACAGATAGGTGAAGCAGTGGGTGTCATTGCTGCACAGAGTATCGGTGAACCTGGTACACAGCTGACCCTCCGTACTTTCCACGTTGGTGGGACTGCATCGAACATAACAACCGAATCGAGACTTATTGCCCGTTATGCAGGTATAGCCGAGATTGACGAATTGAGAACAGTTCCGAAGAACGATCTTGAAAAAGGCGATATTGATATAGTGATCGGCCGTCTTGCCGAACTGAGAATTATTGATAAGAAAACAGGCATTGCCCTGACTACACACACAATACCCTACGGATCAAAACTGTATATCAAATCGGGTCAGGAAGTTGAAAAAGGGAAGCTCATCTGCGAATGGGACCCGTTCAACGCCGTTATAATATCGGAGCTTGCAGGTAAGATAGCTTATGATTATCTTATTGAAGGTATCACCTTCCGTGAGGAATCAGACGAACAAACAGGTTTCAAGGAAAAGGTTATCATAGAAAGCCGTGATAAGACCAAGAACCCGGCTATTAAAATACTCTCCCCGAAAGGAGAAGAGCTGAGAGTTTATAACCTGCCCGTAGGTTCTCACCTTGTGGTGGAAACCGATTCTGCGGTGGAAGCAGGAGAGGTGCTTGCAAAGATACCACGAGCAGTTGGAAAATCAGGTGATATTACCGGTGGTCTCCCACGCGTTACAGAGTTGTTTGAGGCCCGTAACCCGTCCAATCCTGCAATAGTCTCAGAAATAGACGGGGAGGTTACATTCGGTAAGATAAAAAGAGGTAACAGGGAAATAAGCATCAGGTCAAAGACCGATGAGATAAAGAAATACCTAGTCCCATTATCGAAACAGATACTTGTTCAGGAGAATGATTATGTAAAAGCAGGTATCCCGCTTTCCGACGGGGCAATAACTCCGGCTGATATTCTTGCTATCAAGGGACCTACCAAGGTTCAGGAATATATAGTTAACGAGATACAGGAGGTTTACCGCCTTCAGGGTGTGAAAATAAACGATAAGCACTTTGAGATCATCGTGCGACAGATGATGCGTAAAGTTGAGATTGTTGACCCTGGCGATACTAAATTCCTTGAAAAACAGATAGTTGACAAGATAGAATTCATGGACGAGAATGACTGGATATACGGCAAAAAAGTAGTACTTGATTCCGGTGATTCACAGTCCCTGAAACCAGGTATGATAATATCAGCACGTAAGCTAAGGGATGAAAATTCCATGCTTAAACGCCGCGACCTCAAGACAGTTGAATCGCGGGATGCAATTCCTGCAACTTCAAGCCAGGTTCTGCAGGGTATTACAAGAGCTTCGTTGCAGACTAAGAGCTTCTTCTCAGCTGCTTCATTCCAGGAGACCACCAAGGTACTTAATGAAGCTGCAATATTGGGTAAGGTAGACAGACTTGAGGGTCTGAAGGAGAATGTTATTGTTGGGCACCTTATCCCTGCAGGGACGGGACAGCGTCATTATAACAGCATTATTGTAGGATCCCTTGAGGAATATGAAAGCCTTGTCGGGGCTGAAAAAGAAGCTGAGTCTGAGACAGAAGTTGAAAACTAAAAAAAGATTATGATTATGAATGATCCTAAAAATCCTTCACAGATAAGTATCGAACTGAATGAGGAAATTGCCCAGGGCACTTATTCGAACCTTGCCGTGATAACTCATTCCGCATCGGAATTTGTAATTGATTTTGTGCGTATAATGCCGGGTATTCCAAAAGCACAGGTAAAATCGAGGATAATTGTCACCCCGGAGCATGCCAAGAGACTTGTGGCTGCCCTCGAGGATAACATTGCCAAGTATGAATCGGTGCACGGAACCATAAAGGAAGTAAAAGGATCCGGACCTGCTATGCCTCTTAATTTCGGCGGTCCGACTGCTCAGGCATAATTTTGCTCTTAACTCCACATAGATAAGCCGTCAATATTTTCGATTTGACGGCTTATTTTTTTGTAATGAATGAAATATAATATTACTTTGTCCGTATAACAATAATCGGTAATGACATATCTGAGATGAGAATACATTTAATAAGAAAGCTTTTTATTGCCCTGGTGCTTCTTGCTCCTGTTTTATCATACACAGGTTGTAAGAAACAGGCAAAATGTGGTTGTAACGGAGATGTTCTCTACACCCTGAAAGGTTCACAGGCTTATGTCTATTTTAATGAAGACGGATCAAGTATTTTTTTCACACTTACCGTAGATCCTTATTCCACATATAACTTCTGTAACCCCGGAGAAATGTTTCCCAAGCTGTCAAATTATAAGTCGGGAGACATTCTTGATGTATACGGTGATGTTTTCTGGGATTGTACCTACGTGATGCAGTCCAGCAGTTCTCCTTACGGATCATATCGCAAAGTTTACCAGGTTATGGGAACAGACATAAGCATTAATCCTTACGGTAAATAATTTTAATTCTCTTCAGGTAGAATTATCCCATTCATTGCCGGTGGTTGTCCTGGTAGTCCCGATGTACACCTCCTGCCCCCGATAGTGAATTCTTTAAATTTACCGACAATTTTGTATATTTCTGAAAAATTACCTGATGATTCAGAATGTGATATCTTTTATAGGTGCCGGGCGGGTTGCTGGCTCCCTTTGCAGGCAATTGGATCACTCCGGGAATAAGATCAATATGATCATTTCACCCACACCGGAAAGAGGCAGGGACCTGGCAGAATCGTGCAGTGCGGAGTGGTCGCCGGAATTGAAAATCCCGCAAGATACCACGGTTGTCATAATTGCTGTTCCCGATAATGAACTTTCCGGGATCCTGGTAAACATGAATGTGTCGGATAAGATCCTGGTTGCTCATACAGCCGGAAGCACGGGCATGGATGTTTTTCCTGACCACATTGCCAGGCAGGGTGTTTTCTATCCCCTCCAGACATTTACATCGGGCCGTAAGGTGGATTTTTCGGCACTTCCTTTCCTTCTTGAAGCGTCAGATAATGAGTCCCTGTCAGTACTCAGGAATCTTGCGGAAAGCATGGGCTCAAAGGTGTATTATGTTGATAGTGAACACAGAAGATGGCTGCACCTTGCAGCAGTATTTGCATGTAATTTCACGAATCATATGCTTACTGTGGGAAAGGAAGTCGCAGCAAAAGGCGGCTTCGGGATTGACATACTTAAACCCCTGATACAGGAAACTATCGCCAAAGCACTGGAAAAGGGACCTGAAAATTCCCAGACCGGACCGGCTGTGCGAAATGATTTTAATACTATTGAAAAACATTTGAAATTATTATCTTTCTCTCCTGAATTGCAAAAGATTTATAATGATCTGACTATGGAGGTCATCAACTATTATAATAACAAGTTTTGAATGACTAATTTTAAGGAAAACCTGGCCCGTGTTAAGGCTTTCGTTTTTGATATTGACGGAGTCCTGTCGCTGCAGACTATAAGCCTGAATGCATTCGGAGTACCATCAAGAACTGTAAATCTTCGCGATGGGTATGCAATACAGCTGGCTGTAAAAAAAGGTTACAGGGTAGGGATCATTTCAGGGAGCAGGTCAAAAGAATATCAGAAGAGACTTAAACGGCTCGGGGTGACAGATGTTTATCTCAACAGCAGGCTTAAAATAGACCGTTTCAATGATTTTGTAAAGAAATATGATCTGTTTGAAGCAGAAGTAATGTTTATGGGTGATGACATTCCCGATTTTGATGTGATGAAAAAAGCAGGCATCCCTGTATGTCCATCCGATGCAGATAGTGAGATTAAAGAACTGTCAGTATATATATCCGATAAAAAAGGTGGAGAGGGATGTGTCAGGGATGTTATTGAACAGGTGCTCAGGTTGCATAAGAACTGGATGGATACGGACGCATTTACATGGTAAACTATGAAAGAATTTTTTAATCTTATCCGATGGAAAAACCTGGTCATTGTAATTCTGACCATGGTACTCATGCGCTATGCGATAATTGCTCCTCTGGTAAGCAGGATACAGGTGATCCTTGCTGACGGCTCCGGAGACCAGGTACAGATGACACTCAGGTTTCCATGGTACGATTTTGTATTGCTGGTGCTGGCTACAGTACTTATTACGGCAGGTGGATATGTAATTAATGATTATTTCGATATTAAGACTGATCTTATCAATAAGGGAAAAGTAATTGTTGGGACAAGGATACCAAGAAGAAAAGCGATGATGTGGCATAATATACTCAACATCATTGGTGTACTGATTGGTTTTTATATATCGTGGAGCTCTGGCTATACAATGATGGGAGTTCTTTTTTTGCTGGTATCGGGTCTTCTCTATTTTTACTCCGCGAGCTATAAGCGGCAGTTCCTGATCGGAAATATAATTGTTGCCTTTCTCACGGCCATGGTTCCCTTACTGGTTGTGCTGTATGAATGGCCGGCACTTTTCAGGTATTATACGGTACATGCCATATCTGTTCCATCACTGAGGTTTTTATTCTACTGGGTGGCAGGATTTGCCCTTTTTGCATTCCTTACCACACTTACCCGTGAATTAATTAAGGATATAGAGGATTTTGAAGGTGATCTGGCCTACGGAAGAAATACTGTACCTGTGGTTATCGGGATCCTTTCGTCTAAGATCGTATCTGTTTGCCTGATTGTGATCACAATAGCTTTGCTTTACCTGGTGTGGTATTTTTTCATCTTTGACAGGATTACACTGATATATTTATCTGTAGCTATTGTTGTTCCGCTTATACTTGCTGTCATAAGGTTAATAACAGGCAGTAAGAAAGAACATGTTCACAGTGCAAGCAGCATCATGAAATTGGTGATGTTTACCGGTATCTTTTATTCAGTTGTGGTAAAGATGATCTTAACCTGGAATCTTGTCTGACTATGTTGACCGGTAATCATCAAAATTACAGGATAATACTTGCATCCGGTTCTCCCAGGAGACAACAGCTCCTTGAGGAGACCGGACTTAGGTTCGATGTAGTGACAAAAGAATTTGATGAGACTTTCCCCGGTGGATTGGACGGTGCTGAGATAGCGAGACATGTTGCCCATGAAAAGGCATCATGTTTCAGGGAGGAAATATCTGAAAGTGATGTAGTAATTACTGCTGACACGGTGGTATGGTGTAACGGCAGGATCCTGGGTAAACCTGTCGATCGTGATGATGCGGTTTCGATGCTCAGGGAAATATCGGGCAACACTCACGAGGTCATAACAGGAGTATCCATCATGACAAAATCAGATGAGGTGATGTTCTCGGAAACTACAATGGTTACTTTTGAACACATGACAGAAGAAGAGATCAGTTTTTATATAAATACCTATAATCCATACGATAAAGCAGGAGCATACGGCATTCAGGAGTGGATAGGCCTGACGGCATGCAGCCGGATCGAGGGTTCTTATTTTAATGTTGTCGGGCTTCCGGTTCACAGGCTCTACAGGGAACTTCAGACTTTTCTGATAAAACACGGTATGGAATAAGTATATTTGGAAATATATTTCCGGGATGGGATCCCGGTTACAGGATAGAAAAGCCAGGATTAATATTATATAAATACATAAAATCAAATACTCATGAGAAACAGATTTCTTATAGGCTGTCTTATGCTTATATCAATTATGCCAAAGGCTGTAAAGGCCGATGAGGGAATGTGGATACCCCTGCTGATAGAGAAGTATAATATAAAACTGATGAAGGAAAAGGGCTTTAAGCTGAGTGCCGAGGACATCTACAGTGTTAACAAAGCCTGCATGAAAGATGCTGTCGTAAGGTTTGGCGGAGGCTGTACGGGAGAGGTCATTTCTTCGGAAGGACTGGTGATCACCAATCATCATTGCGGCTACGGACAGATACAGAGGCATTCAACCCTCAAACACGATTATCTTACAAATGGTTTCTGGGCAATGTCAAGGCAGCAGGAACTTCCTAATCCGGGTCTTACAGTTACTTTTCTCAAGAGAATGGAGGACGTAACCGGAAAGGTACTATCCGGCGTGAATGATGGTATGAATGATGAGGTCCGTGACAGGATAATTAGCGGTAATGTTGATGCAATAGTGAAAGAGGCTGTTGCAGGTACAGATTATTCTGCCTTCGTACGGCCTTTCTATATGGGTAACCAGTATTTTCTATTTGTCAATGAAACATACAGGGATATTCGTCTTGTTGGTGCCCCGCCTTCTGCGATTGGTAAATTTGGCGGTGAGACCGATAACTGGATATGGCCCCGCCATACAGGCGATTTCTCTCTCTTCAGGATATATGCCGGGAAGGATAACAGCCCGGCTGATTATTCAGAAGACAATGTACCTTACAAACCATCTTATTTCTTCCCGATTTCACTTAAAGGAATAAAAGAAGGAGATTTCACAATGGTATTTGGCTATCCGGGTTCTACTTCTGAATATGTACCATCGTATCATATTGAAATGATAAGAAATTATATGAACCCGAAGCTGATTGAAATAAGGACAAAAAAGATTGAGATAATGGAAGAGGCTATGAATACCGATCCGCTCATTCGCATACAGTATTCCACCAAAAAAGCAGGCATAGCAAATTCATGGAAAAGATGGATAGGTGAAGACCAGGGTCTTGACAGGATGGGGACCATAGAGAAAAAGCAGGCATATGAAAAGAGGATAACGGATTGGATCAATGCCGATGAGTCACGGAAGGCAAAGTACGGAAATGTCCTGCCGCAATACCGGAAGTTATATTCTGAGCTCGAAATATATAACATGGTCAACAGCTATACGAACGAGGTATTCAACTATTATGGTACAGAAGCAGTCTCTTTTGCCCGTAATATGAGAGCTCTTGCCAGCCTGGTAAAAGAAAAGGCCGGTAATGATAAGATAGAAGCAATGAAAATAAACCTGATACAGACAGGTAACGGCTTCTTTAAAAACTATAACTATGAGACGGATAAAAAGCTCTTCTCGACCGTGATGACCATGTATGGAGAAGCAATAGATGAAAAATGGCAGGCCCCGGAATATATTGAACTGAAGAAAGAATGCAATGGTGATTTCGCATCCCTGGCCAAAAAGCTCTACCCTGTTTCAGTATTTACGGATCAGTCGCGATTTGATGCTTTTGTTAAGGATTTTCGCTATTCAGATCTTGCAAAGCTTAGTAAGGATCCCTTTTATTTGCTGATATCAAATGTAACTGATTTCCTTGCTGAAAATATCAGGCCGGAACTTCACAGGATAAGTGAGGGCATCCAGAGGCTGAACAGGCTTTATATGACTGCTCAGATGGACTTTGAAAAGAACAGGGTCTTCTATCCCGATGCTAACTCCACCCTCAGGGTGGCGTATGGTAATGTTAAAGGTTATTTTTCAAGGGATGCAGTATTTTTCACCAATCAGACGGACCTGACCGGTATTATGGAGAAGGACAATCCTTCTGTTTATGATTATAAGGTTCCTGAAAAGCTTAAAGAGCTGTACAGGACAAAAGACTTCGGGCGCTATTCACATGATGGTGATGTTCCTGTTTGCTTTATTGCAAATAACCATACCACGGGAGGTAACTCAGGCAGCCCCGTCATTAACGCTGAAGGCCAGTTGATCGGAATAAACTTCGACAGGGCATGGGAAGGTGTGGCAAGCGACCTGGCATATAATCCCGAACAGAGCCGTAATATAAGTCTTGATATAAGATATGCACTGTTTCTTATAGATAAATTTGCAGGAGCCGGGTATCTCTTAAATGAAATGAAGATTGTGGATTAGGTCGTGACAACAGGCTGAGATGGCGTCTTCATTTTTAATAGTATTTCACAAAAAATAAAAGCATAAGCAGCTTATGTTGAATATTGTGACTGATGACAGGATCCCGTTTTTAAGGGGGGTATTTGAACCTTTTGCCAATGTTGAATATATCCCCGGAAAACATATCACCGGCGATATTGTAAGAGATGCTGATGCACTGGTTGTCAGGACAAGGACAAGATGTGACAGGGATTTGCTGGAAAGGTCCGCGGTGAAGTTCATAGCCACCGCAACCATAGGGTTCGACCATATAGATGCACATTTTTGTGCCGTAAACAATATAAGATGGGCTAATGCTCCGGGCTGCAATTCATCATCTGTAAAACAATATATTACGGCAGCTCTTTTAAAACTTGAACGTGACAGGAAATACACTCTGAAGGGAAAGACCATAGGTATTGTGGGAGCCGGTAATGTAGGATCAAAAGTTGCAGATGTGGCGGAAATACTGGGAATGAAAGTGCTTATTAATGATCCCCCAAGGGAGAGGAGGGAAGGCAGAGGAAAATTTGTTTCACTAAGTACGGTGTTGAAAGAATCTGATATTATAACGCTTCATGTTCCACTGAATATGTCAGGGGAAGATAAAACATATCACCTGATTGATGATGATATATTAGGAATGTTTAAAGAAGGATCATGGCTCTTTAACACATCGAGAGGTGAGGTAACGGATAACCAGGCATTGAAAAGGGCATTAAGCTCAGGCCGGCTGAAAGGAAGCGTGCTCGACGTATGGGAGAACGAGCCTGACATTGATACTGAGCTGATGAGAAGTGTTTTTCTTGCCACGCCTCATATTGCAGGCTATTCAGCTGATGGGAAGGCCAACGGAACATCTATGGCAGTAAATGCACTTAGCAGGTTCTTCAATCTTCCGCTGGTTGACTGGTATCCGGACAACGTACCGCAGCCTGCCGTACCTGTAATTGAGATAGATTGTTTTGGGAAAACCCCGGAAGATATTATTGCGGAAGCAGTTTTTCATACATACCGGATAGAGGATGATGACAAAAGGTTGCGGACCGGTGTGGCAGAATTTGAAAGTCAGAGAGGCACCTACCCGTTGAGACGGGAATTTACATCATATTCTCTGAAGCTCCATGGCTGTTCCCGGGAAGTCATTGAGATACTTGAAAGACTGGGATTCGGCATAATAGCCTGATCATAAATGCAGTGAATGTCTGCATATTTCATTTAAGATAAGGTAACCGACTTTTCTTCACTGTTATAAGCCCTGTCATATTCCTTTACCTGGAATGCAAAAGCTTGTAGTCGTGTGTCCAGGGAAACGGTATCCTGTCCGTCATAAGCTATATTAATGAAAGGGATATTATTATGGTCTTTTCTGAATGAGTCGCTGACAGAAGCTATTAATGTTCCGGGCATGCATGTGAACGGTAAAATTGCTGCGATGCCCGATATCCCCCTGTTTGCGAGAACAGCCGAGGTTCCCATTGCTATTGCAGGATCGCCATCATAAAAACTGCTTACATATTTGCCACAGGAACCCAGTATCTCCCCCAGGGAGACATCCTTCCCTTCATCAATAAATTGTTTTAACCCTCGCAGAAGTGAACCGGAAACGATCTCCTGTCCTATGCCCTGGATCTTTGAGCTTAAAATGCCTTTAAAATCATTCTTCCAGATACTGTCACGTTTAAAGCGGTATGTAGAATAGGAAACCCACTCTGCGAATGGGGCTACAAGGACTTCTGTACCAAGTTCTTCCAGTCTGTTGGATATATCGCCGTTGCAGGGAGCATTATCACGCATAAATATCTCACCAATAACCAGGACAACAGGTCTCTTATGGCTTCTGTCAATTTTAATTTTCCCGAAGTCGGAGGCAATACCCCGGAGTACTCCGTGAAGTCCGCCTGATCCGTTATCAATACATTTCTCAAGACGCCGCAGGCAATCGCTGTAAAGCCTGTCCGATTCTCCTTTGTTGATCTCGTATGGACGGATCTCCCTCCTGGTCCTTTGCAGGTAATCGGCAGCGACAAATCCCCGCCAGGCATTCAGCCTGAATTTACCCGAGTTTTTACCGGCAATGTCCTTATATGATGTCTCATTGGAAGGGGTAATGAGCTCTGCTTTGCTGAATCCCAGCCTGTCGAACAGTATCCTGTGAAACTGGTTATACTGACCAAACCTGCAGGGTCCGTTGTGGTCCGGCATGAAGAAACTCATTTTTGACGGATCCGATCCGGGCTCCATAAGCTTCTTCAGGAAGCTGCCGGTTGTGCATATCATGGGGAAGCACTCTTTTGATGAGGTATATTTCCTCCCCAGTGCAAGATCTTCATCAGTCTGTTTTGGCAGCACTTCAGAACGGATACCGCAGCTTCGGGCAGCAGCAGCAATCATATATGCCGAATCATTCATGTAAGGGAAGTAAAGGACCCTTGATGTATCTGGAGCCGATTGTCCCGGCCGTGGACGAAATACATGCAAATCTCTGGCCTGGTTATTTTCATAACCCTTAAGGCTGTCAAGAAAGGCCTCTATACGAGTGACCATTCCTGCATCTGCCGAATGTTCGTCAATCTCAAGATGAAGGAACGGTTTTTCTTTAAGCTCTTCAGAAACATAATGCCATATGAACGAATCGGGGCCGCACCTGAAATTGCTGATATAAACGGCGAACAGATCCTTATTCCCTGCAACAAGCTGGGCTGCCGCAATTATTTTCTGCCCGTTAGGCCAATACATATTACGGTAATTCGGAAAGATGTTATATGGCGACAGATCAAGCATATCAACAGGTATCGGCATAACATTATGATTGATAAGCTTCTCGGCAAGCCCGAGGTTGAGGTAAGGATCGGTGCTGTTATAAGGTCTGCCTAGAAGTACGACAGGCCTGCAGCCAGCGGGGACCGAGTTCAGTATCTTTCTCCCGTAATCTGTAAGGCTTTTTTCAAAAAGGACCTGTTTCTCGTCTGCTTTATGAAGTGCAGCTTTAATATCATTTTTTCGTAACCCGAATTTTTCATGGAAATAGGTTGTGATCTCAACTGTCAGAGCTTTTGAAAAATACCTGAAATGCAGGACAGGAATAAGTAATTTCGATTCGTCAATTTTTTCGCGCAATGCTGATTTGATCATGAAGGGATAAGTCTGGATCCAGGGACAGTTACAATTACTTGTGGCATTCCCCGGGATCTCCTTCCCGTTAACTATAAACGGGAGGAAGATATAATCGACTCCCTGGCTGATAAGGTCCTCAACATGACCATGCATCAGTTCAACTGGAAGGCAGGTCTCAGCTGCAACAGTTTCCAGAGATTTGGTAACAAGGGCTTTATCCGATTCCCGTGAAATAACAACTGTGAATCCCAGTGTTTCAAAGAAAGTTCTCCAGAAAGGGAATTGCTGGTAAAAGACCATAAGTGCCCGTGGTATCCCGATAGTTGTTGATCGCCTTGATTCCTTCTCCTCATAACCTTCCATAAGCATTTCTGTCCTTACTGCAAACAGATCAGGAATATCAGTAGGCTTCTTCTTCCTGTTGTCAGTTTCATACTTCTCGCATCTGCCACCATAGAACAGGGATCCCTTCTCTCCGGTTATTTTCACCCTGCTTATTTCACAATGATTGGTACATCCTTTACATGTAAACCTGCTGACTTTATAGGTTGCATCCTTGATCCCGAATCCTTTAAAACGCGTTTTCTGTCCCTCTTTCATGGCTTCTTTGGCCAGTATTGCTGCGCCAATGGCACCGGTAACGTCAAAATGTGGAGGTATTATTATTTTTTTACCCAGTACCTGTTCGAAAGCAGCTACCACCGCCCTGTTGTTTGTTACACCTCCCTGGAAGAAGATCCTGTTACCCACCCGTCTGTCACCCACAACTTTCTGCAGATAATTATATACAATGGAATAAGCCAGTCCGCCAATGAGATTTTCAGTTGTAGCTCCCTTTTGCATGAAAGAGTTGAGGTCCGATTCCATGAATACGGTGCACCGGTCACCCATCTTAACCGGATCACTTGCCTTAAGGGCCATGTTTCCGAATTCCTCCACTATGTTGATATTCAGCTTCTCAGCCTGTTCCTCGATAAATGAACCTGTACCTGCAGCACACACCTTGTTCATCTCGAAATCGATAACAACACCGTTCTCAATACTGATATATTTTGAGTCCTGACCACCAATCTCAAAGATAGTATCGACTGACGGATCATGGTCAACAGCTGCAGTAGCCTGGGCAGTGATTTCGTTTACCACAATATCGGCCCCGATGAAATCACCTGTCAGGTAACGTCCCGATCCTGTTGTCCCGGCGCCAACAACTAAAATTGTATCTCCTGTTTCGCTGTAAATCTCATTCAGCCCTTTTTTTATGGCTTCCAGTGGTTTACTTGCTGTAGGGAGATACCTCCGGGCTATTACCCTGTGCTTGCTGTCGATCAGAACGACATTCGTGCTTAATGATCCTATATCGAGACCGAGATATACAGGGAGTTTTTCTTTGCCGTTTTTCCTGGTAAGGATCATCTTGTTGTATTCGGCTTCTGATTCCTTTAACCTGGGAAGACTGGCGAAGGAAGATACAGAACGGGCAAGGTAACCATCAAGTTCATGAAGACCCCTGAAACTATTGGTTTTATGGTTGTTTAACCTGGAGTAATAGACAGCTCCTATTGCACCCATGGAAGCATGATATGGTGAGATCATCAGTTCACCATCCCTAAGTTCAAGTGTCTCCCGGAAGGCCCTTATCATCCCGGTATTGGCGGCAACACCACCTGAAAATAATACGGGTTTATGTATTTCCTTACTCCTGGCTACGGTGCTTTTGAAATTTCTTGCAAGTGCAAAGCACAGACCGGCTACAATATCGTGTACAGGGGTGGCTATCTGCTGGTGATGTATCATATCACTCTTGGCAAACACACTGCAACGCCCTGCAATCCTGGGAGGATTGACCGATCTGAGGGCCATTTCCCCAAATTCATTTTCAATTGCAATGCCTATACGTTTTGCCTGCTGATCCAGGAATGATCCTGTCCCGGCCGCACATATGCTGTTCATCTCAAAGTCGGCCAGCACTGACTGACCGTTATCGGGATCCTTGTCCAGAAGAATCAGCTTTGAATCTTCGCCTCCAATTTCAATAACTGTTCTTACCTCCGGGTATAAAGATGATGTTGAGCTGGCCTGGGCAATTATTTCATTGATGAAAATGCCCCCGATCAGCTCAGAGGCGAGTT
>Ga0315535_1000558_pt1 | contig 26420 bp, 28 predicted proteins | sample SalMarSW160220MG_2_FD_203092 | JGI IMG/M metagenome (GOLD analysis project Ga0315535, IMG submission 203092) | Salt marsh sediment microbial communities from the Plum Island Ecosystem LTER, Massachusetts, United States - Salt Marsh Sediment SW1602-20 ... | reverse complement strand
CTTCCGCGCCGACAGCGCTCATGAAGGCGTCCTCCATCGACCCGTGTCTGGCCTTGAGATCCGCGGGAGTCGACTCGGCGACGAGGCGCCCGTGGAGCATGATTCCTACCTTGGTGCAGAGCCTCTCTACGAGGTCCATCACATGGGACGAGAACACGATCGTCGCACCTTGGGCCGTGTAGGTCTGGAGTAGCCGCCGGATCAGCCTCGCCGAGACGGGATCAACGCCCTCGAACGGCTCGTCCAGAAAGAGCACCGGCGGAGCGTGGATCACCGCCGCCGCAAGCGCGAGCTTCTTGCGCATGCCCCGTGAGTAGTCGGCGACGAGCACGGAGGCCGCGTCCTCGAGATCGAGCAGGTGCAGCAACTCATCCCGGCGTTCCCGGGTGTCCCCCTTCGTGAGGTGATGCATCGCTCCGGTGAAGTCGAGGAGCTCCGAACCTGTCAGGCGGTCGTAGAGATTGAACTCCTCGGGGAGGACGCCGACTCTTCGCTTCACTTCGATCGGTTGCCGCCACGTGTCGAACGAGGCGATACCCGCCGAACCGGCGGTCGGACGCAACAATCCAACGATCATCTTGATCGTGGTGGTCTTGCCGGCACCGTTTGGTCCTAGGAGACCGTAGAACTCCCCTGGCTGGATAGAGAGGCTGACGTCATCGACGGCGGTCTTCTTGCCGAAGCGCCGTACGAGGCCGCGTGCCCACACTGCAGGCGGCGAAGTTGGGTCGTTGATACGAGTCGTGTCCACTGAACTCCTGCTGATATAGCGTATCGGTCCGGGGATCCGTGTACTTGACTGCACCAGAACGCCTGTGCCATACCCCGGCTACTATCGCACGCAGTGGAGTATCAGGCGATCTATCGCACCTACCGGCCCCAGCGCTTCTCGGAAATCATCGGCCAGGATCATGTCACGGGCACGCTGTCGAGGGAAGTCACCGAAGGACGGGTCGCGCACGCCTACCTGTTCGCCGGCCCCCGCGGAACGGGCAAGACGAGCACCGCGAGGGTGCTCGCGAAGGCGTTGAACTGCCCCGATCGCTCGGCCGACGGAGAACCGTGCGGCGTGTGTCAGTCGTGCGTAGCTATCGCCGACGGCTCGTCACTCGACGTGATCGAACTCGACGCCGCCTCTCACAACAGTGTGGAGGACATCAGGGAGATGCGAGTCAGCGTGTCAACCGTCGCGTGGGGTGGCGGTGCAAAGCGGGTGTTCATACTCGACGAGGCGCACATGCTTTCGAAAGCCGCCGGGAATGCGCTCCTCAAAACACTCGAGGAACCGCCCGAGCACGTTCACTTCGTTCTGGCCACCACCGAGCCGTACAAGCTGCTCGATACGATCCGGAGCAGAACCCAGCGTTTCGACTTCAGGCAGGTCCCGGTGGAGGTGCTCGTCAAGGCACTTCGCAGGATCAGCGACGCCGAGGGGTATGAATCTGAGAGCCCGGCACTCACGACCATCGCGCGTCGGGCCGCCGGCTCCGTTCGAGATGCGCTGAGTCTGTTGGAGCAGGTCGCAGCTCTCGGTGAGCAGCACGTGACGGTGGACGGCGTCAACAGGGCACTGGGGCTCGCCGACTCCGAGACGTTCGCGAGGTTGGCGGACGCGATCATCCACCGAGACGCGAAGGGCGCCCTGGAACTCGTCGCCGCCCTCTCGTCAGAGGGGGTGGACCTTCGCAGATTCGTCGCCGAGGCGATCTCGTCCTTCAGAGGGGTGTTTCTCGCCCACTACGCGCCCAACCTCGCCGAAGTCGTCGACGAGCCCGAGTCCACACTCGAGATGTGGCGTGCGATGGCCAAGACCCTGCCCCCGGCCGAGGTGCTTCGCGCCGTCGATCAACTCGGCGAGGCCCTGGTGCGGCTCAGAGAAGGGCGAGAAGAGCGACTCATGCTCGAACTGACCTTGCTCAAGCTGACGCGACCTGAGACGAGTCCCGACGTGGCATCGATCGGGGCCCGACTGGACAAGGTGGAGCAGACACTCAAGCGGATGGCCAGAGAGCCGCGTCCACAGGTGACTTCGGAGCCTCGTGTCCAACCGGCAAAAGCCTCGTCACCGGCCGGGACGAAGGTGCCAGAGATGAAGGGACCGGAGGCGAAGGATCCTGAACCGACACCGAGCGAGGAGCCGCCCCCCGATGGCATGGTTTCGCCCGACGAGCCGGCGCTACCTTCGCTCGACACGCTGACGATCGAGGAGTTCGAGGCCGTGTGGCCGGCGCTCGTCGGTTCAGTGAGGGACGAGCTCGGACCGAGACGACTCGCGATGTTCAGGGAAGCGAGTCCTGGACATGTGGAGGGGACGACGGTCGTGCTCGTGATTCCCGAGCATCTCGCGTTCCACCTGGCACAGATCAACGACGACCCTTCCATCGCGAGAGTCGTGGCCGACCGAGCGTCCGAGCTGCTTGGCGGTTCCGTCCAGGTCGTGTTCCGATCGGCAGGCGCGCCGGTTGAGGAAGGGAACGAGGACAGGGCGCCAGACAAACGCGACCTCGAAGAAGGGTCGACCGCAACCGATCCGACGGCGCTCGTCGAGGGTCTCCTCGGGGGTCAAGTGATCGACGACCTCCCCTGATACCCTGGTACGCATGGGAATGCGACCACAGGACATGCGCAAGCTCCTTGAGCAGGCGCAACAGATGCAGGAGCAGATGACCGTCGTGCAACAGCGGCTCGCCGAGTCCGAGTTCGAGGGAACCTCGGGCGGCGGGGTGGTCAAGGCGAAGGTGACTGGAGGGGGCTCCGTGGTGTCGGTGGAGATCGACCCCGCGGTGATCGATCCCGACGATGCCGAGATGCTCGGTGATCTCGTGGTGGCTGCGGTGAATCAAGCCCTCGAAGCTGCCTCTGGAGCCGCGCAAGAGCAGATGGGGGATGTCACCGGCGGCGGGTTGGGCAACCTGTTCGGCTGATGTTTGCCGGTCCCGTTCAGCGCGTCATCGACGAACTCGCCCGGCTTCCGGGGATCGGAAGGAAGTCCGCCCAGCGTCTCGCGTTTCATCTGATGGCGACGGAGGAGGCGGACGCCCAGCGCCTCGCGCATGCGATCATCGACATGCGGGCGCAGGTGCACACGTGCAGGCGATGCTTCAATGTAGCGGCCGACGAGGAATGCTCGATCTGCCAGGATACGAAACGGGATCCTACGGTGCTGTGCGTCGTCGAAAGACCACAGGACATCGTGGTGATCGAGAAGACACAGGAGTTCCGAGGGCGCTACCACGTGCTCGGCGGGGCACTATCCCCGATTGCCGGCATCGGTGCGTCGCAGCTTCACATCTCCGAGTTGCTGGAACGCGCCCTGGCAGAAGGTGTCGACGAGGTGATCATCGCAACCAACCCGACCGTCGAGGGCGACACCACTGCCATGTACCTCGCGCGGGAGCTGAAAGCGCTCGGCGTCCGTGTTACGCGGCTCGCGAGCGGCCTACCCGTGGGCGGCGATCTGGACTACGCCGACGAGTTGACGCTCGGCCGGGCGCTCCTCGGTCGGCGCGAAATGCCCTGAATCCCCCACAAAGCGGGGAAAACGGGTAGATTTCCGGTGTCGTCGGACGCGACGACCAGCTATACGAGCGCCGGGAACGAGCGGCGCGTGAACGAGGGAGAACTCGTGAACAAGAAAGAGATGGCCGAGAAGCTGGCCAAGAAGACCGGTCTGACAAAGACCAAGGCTGCAGAGGTGATCGAAGAGGTCTTCTCGACGAAGCCAGGTGAGGGCATCATTGCCGTCGAGCTGGATGCGGGCCGCAAGGTCGAGATCGCCGGTTTCGGCAAGTTCGGCACTCGGAGTCGCTCTGCCCGCAAGGGGCACAACCCCGCCACAGGTGAAGAGATCACCATCGCCGCCACCAAGTACGCCTTCTTCAAGCCGGCCACCGGCCTCCGCCGTCGCGTCGCGGAGTAGTCAATAGGCGGTGCACGTCGTCTGGGATTGGAATGGCACGCTGCTCGATGATCTCGACCAGGTGGTCGCAGCTGTCAACGCAACACTGAGAGAGCTGGGTGAATCCCAAATCTCCATAGCCACGTACGGGGCGCACTATCAGCGCCCCGTACGTCGTTTCTACGAGTCGCTCTTCGAAAGGCCCGTCCGTGACGACGAGTGGAGGCTCATCGATGAGCTGTTCCACGATGCCTATCGCTCACAGCTTCCAAACGTCACCCTTGCCCCGGATGCGACGGACGCGCTCGAAGCGGTCGATGCTGCAGGGCACACTCAGTCGTTGCTCTCGATGTTGCTCCACGATGACCTGGTGAACATGGCCTCGATGTTCGGAGTCGACCGGTTCATGCGTCGGGTCGACGGTCTGAGAGGGGCCCGGGGTGTGCAGAAGCAAGCATCTCTCGAGAGCCACATCGAGGCGCTGGGTCTGTCGAAGCGGGAAGTCGTGATCATCGGTGATGCTCTCGATGACATCGCTGCTGCGCTGGCTGCCGGCACCCACTGCGTCATGTACGACCGAGGGACGTTCCCGCGTGAGCAGATCCGACGCGCAGGCGTACCGACCGCCTCGAGTCTGATGGGGGCTCTACGGGCGGGAGGACTGATCTGAGGCGACCTGCGGTCGCCGTTGGTCCCCCAAGAGCCCGAAGGGCGACTGTTTCTCCCTCCAGCGAAGCGTTGGGGGGAGTACCCCGAAGGGGGGAGGGGGGCCCAGGCGCAGCCTGGGGTAGGGGGGTTGTTCAGCCGTGTTGGCGGGAGCGACCCCCTCCGGCGTCGAGCATCAGCTCGACGCCACCTCCCCCAACACTCGGTCTTCGGCCTCACGAGGGGAGGAAACGGGAACGGCCCCCTCCGTTGTCTCCACGGCTAGCCGAAGGCCCTTGCCGACAACCGACGACTGAAGACCGACAGCGACTCGCGAAGCGAGTCAGCTGAGCGGCACCTTGCTGAGCTTCTCCAGCTTGGCCAGGTTGTGGTCGGTCTTCACATATCGAACGGCGCCGGTCTTCGAGCGCATCACCACCGAGTGGGTCGTCGCACCGTCGGCGTAGAAGTGGACGCCGTCGAGGAGCTCGCCATCAGTCACGCCCGTGGCGGCGAAGAACACGTTGTCGGAGTTCACGAGGTCCCTCGTCGTGAGGACACTGTCGATGTCAAGCCCGTTGTCGAGCGCGTAGGCCCTTTCTGACGCGTCCCTCGGCCAGAGCCTGCACTGGATCTCCCCGCCAAGGCATGTGAGTGCACCCGCGGCGATGACCGCCTCAGGGGAACCACCGATCCCGATGAGAACGTCGATGCCGGAGTCCTCCTCGACGGTCGCGATGGCGGCGGAAACGTCGCCATCGGTGATCAGCCTGATCCGGGCGCCCGCCTCACGAACCGCGTCCACATATCTCATGTTGCGTGGGCGATCCAGGATGATGACAGTGAGATCGTTGACATCCTTGGCGAGCGCCCTGGCGATCTGGCCGAGGTTGCGGGCAACCGGTGCATCGAGATCGATGGTGCCGGCGGCGCGAGGTCCGACGGCGATCTTGTCCATGTAGACGAGGCTCCCCGGTGCATACATCGAGCCGGCTTCAGCCATGGCGATCACCGCGATGGCGCCGGGCATGCCACCTGCCGTGAGGCGTGTGCCGTCGACAGGATCGACGGCCACGTCGACCTCGAGCCCATGGCCGGAACCAACCTTCTCGCCGTTGAACAGCATGGGCGCGTTGTCCTTCTCCCCCTCGCCGATGACGATCGTTCCTACGATCCCGACGGTCGACAGCACGGCTCGCATACCGTCGACTGCCGCCTGATCGACACGGTCCTTGTCACCGCGTCCCTGCCAGCGAGCAGCCGCCATCGCCGCTACCTCGGTGACACGGACGAGGTCGAGGGCGAGGTTGTGGTCTGGAGCTTCAGTCATGACGGGAAGACCCTCATGACCAAAGCGTCGCCCTGGCCGCCACCACCGCAGAGCGCGGCCGCGCCGATTCCACCACCTCGAGAACGAAGAGCGTTGATCATGGTGACCGTGATGCGTGCGCCGGTCGCTCCGAGCGGATGACCGAGCGCGACGGCACCTCCGTTGACGTTGATCTTGGCATGATCGAGATCGAGCATGTGGGCCGTCCAGATCGCGACTGAAGCAAACGCTTCGTTGATCTCTATCAGGTCCAAGTCGTCTGTGACGAGGCCCGCCTTCTTCAGTGCTACGGAGAGCGCCTCCGCCGGGCGCTCGTGGAGAGAGGCGTCGCGTCCTCCGATCTGGCCGTACGCGAGGATCTCGGCGAGGATCGGGAGACCGGCCGCCTCCGCGGCCGATCGGTCGGCGACGACGAGCGCGGCAGCACCATCAGATATCTGTGAGGCGTTTCCGGCGGTGGTCGTTCCGTTGGGTGTGAAAGCCGGCTTGAGCTTCGCGAGTCCCTCGATCGTCACGTCTCTACGGATTCCCTCGTCCTCGCTGACGACGATCGGATCGCCCCTGCGTTGGGGTACCTCAACTGGAACGATCTCGCCGTCGAACGCTCCCGAATCGGTTGCTGCAGCCGCCCGCTGGTGGCTCGCCACCGCCCATTCGTCCTGCTCCTCGCGACTGATCCCGAGTTCCGTGCTCTTTGCATCCGAAGACTCGCCCATGATGCAGTGATCGAAGCTGCACCAAAGACCGTCGTGCAGCATCGCGTCGACGAGCTTCGTGTCGCCCATGCGGGCACCCCAGCGCACGTTCGGTGCGATGAAGGGCGTATTGGTCATCGACTCCATACCGCCGGCGAGCACGAACGTCGATTCGCCGAGGCGAATCGATCGGTCTGCCATCGCGATCGTCGCCATGCCCGAGAGGCACACCTTGTTGACCAGCGTCGAGGGGACTGTCATCGGCACACCTGCAAGAACGGCCGCTTGCCGTGGCGTGATCTGACCTTCTCCGGCCAGTAGCACCTGTCCGAAGATCACCTCGTCTATACGATCGGGGGCGATTCCCGTGCGGTCGATGGCGCCCCTCATGGCGACGCCACCCAGCTGGATTGCTCTGAGGGGCTGGAGCTCTCCAGCAAACCTCCCCTGTGGTGTTCTGGCGATTCCCGTGATCACGGCACCCATTCCAGGCTCCTTGTCGGCTGCTATCGAATCGTACTCCAGGTAGGCTGCCCGCCGTGAAGCCGTACAACCTCGATCACGTCGCCCTCGCCGTCGAGGATCTCGACGCGACCATCGCGGAGTTCCGGACGCTGTTCGGTGTCGAGCCCATTTCTCGCGAGGTGGTGGGAGAGCAAGGTGTAGAGGAGGCGATGATCCCTATCGGCGGATCCAATCTCCAGCTCCTCTCGCCACTCTCAGGAGACAGTCCGGTTGGCCGTTTTCTCGAGAGACGCGGAGAAGGACTTCATCACATCGCTATCGCTGTCGCTTCGATCGAGGACGCCTTGCAGCATCTGAAGTCCAACGGCGCCAGACTCGTCGACGAGGAACCTCGTGTCGGCGGTGGCGGTCATCGCATCGCGTTCGTGCATCCGGGAACGATTGCGGGTACGCTCATCGAGTTGGTGGAGATCGATGAACACTGACCTCGACATCGCCGGAGGCGCAGGCCCACTCGAGGCGGCCGCAATAGCCGCCGTCGTGCGACAAGTACTCGCAGAAGAGGACATCGCTGCAGCATTGCCGTCCACCCAGCGGCTTGAAAGCAGCTGGGTGCTGTCAGCCCGTACGGAACCCCCCCTGTAGCACGCAAGGAGTACTGACCTGTCCGTTTCACCCAGGCGTGCGCCGAGAATTCTGGTGGCCGAAGACGACCGCGTCGTGTCAACGCTCGTCTGCAGGAGTCTCGAAGCATCGGGTGCGGAGGTAACCGCCGCCTACGACGGACTCGAAGCCTTTGAAGCCGCAAGATCACACGAGTTCGATATCGCTCTCCTCGACCAGGTGATGCCCGGCCTGCTGGGCGCCGAGGTGCTTCAACGATGGAATGAGGAGGGTGTTCGACTGCCGGTCATCATGCTCTCGGGACTCACCGACGAGGAAGACATCGTCGCCTGCCTCGAGCTCGGCGCCGTCGACTTCATCCGCAAGCCCTTCAACGTGCGAGAAGTACTTGCACGGGTCGGGGTTCAGCTGCGTGCCGCCGGACTGACGCTGGGAGGCTGAGCGAGCCGAATCCTCAATCCGGCCCGGTTTCCTGCCGACATCAATGATGTGATGAAGGTTCGTGCATGAGTCCCGATTTGCTGCCGGTGTTGGTGGTAGCTGTTGTGCTGTCCGCACTGACGGCGCTCTGGCTCTTCGTGGGCAAGCTCATCGGCCATCTGAAGCGCAGGTTCGAGCTCTACCGGCGAGCGTCCTACATCGGTTTGCTCAGCGAGATCGCAACGCGAGTCGGATACCCGGTCGAGATGCTCCGGTCGTGCGCTGATGATCGTGTGTTCCTCGACACCCTCATGGACTTCCTCGGTCTCGTGCAAGGGGCCGAGCGGGCAAACCTTCTGCACGCCGCCCGGAACTTGGGCATCGTCCAACGCTTCGTGGCCGATCTCTCGTCACGGAAGAGAGAACGCCGGGTCATCGCGGCGCGGGGATTGGCCGAACTCGGCGACCCGCGCACATCGGACGCCCTGTTGCGCTCGCTGGCCGACCGTGTGCCGGAGGTGCGAATCCAGGCGGCGGACGCACTCGCCCAGCTCAAGGACGTGCGGGCAGTGGAGCCGCTCATCGGTCTTCTCGAGACCGAGTCCGAATGGAACGCGAATCGCATCGCCGATGCACTCGTGAAGTTGGGATCTCCCGCCGTTCCAGCTCTCTCGAGGCATTTGATCATGTCGTTTGTGGGTCCCGAAACGGGCCGAGAACCACTCGTCGCACGGGCACTGGGAGCGATCGGGGACATGGCCGCCGAACCCGCTCTCGTGCGAGCTCTCCAGGAGGGCACCGACGAGGTGAGAATCCGTTCCGCAGCGGCCCTGTACACCGCCGGTAGCCAAGCATCGGTGCACCCTTTGATTCGTGCCGTCACCGACCCTGTGTGGGAGGTTCGTGCACAGGCGGCGCGTGCGTTGGGTGGATTGCCGGATCCGGAGGCGATACCAGCGCTCAAGGCCGCCTTGGGAGATCCCGAGTGGTGGGTGCGGAGGAACGCGGGCTTGGCACTCGAACGTGTCCCAGGAGGAACACCGCACGTCACCCTGGATGGCGGGGACGGGTTGGCACGCACTGCCGCCCCCGAGGCGGTCGGCGAGCGTACAACGGAGAACGTTCTGTGAACTTCATCGAGATCTTCAACATCGTCGTGATCCTGTACTACATCGCGATGGAGCTTCAACTCGTGCTCTTGGCACTCGTCTCGTATCGGGTGCTGCGCATCGAGCAGTTCACGTCCCGATTCGGGCGCATCCACGACATGATTGCGTCAGACACGACCCCGCCGGTTTCGGTCATCATTCCTGCCTACAACGAAGCGGCCGGCATCGTCGAGTCGGTGCGTTCCATTGTCATGTTGAAGTATGCGAAGAAGGAGGTGATCGTTGTCAACGATGGGAGCAGAGACGACACCCTCCAGCGCCTGATCGACGAGTTCCGCATGGAACCGATCGACCTGCCCTACAGGCCTCTCCTCGAGACTCAGCCGATTCGACGCGTGTACCGCTCCAAGCTCCCGCTGCCGATCATCGTCATCGACAAGGAGAACGGCGGCAAGGGAGACGCCATCAACGCAGGCATCAACGTCTCTCAGTACCCCTACGTGATGGGCACGGATGCCGACATCGTTCTGGACGAGGAGTGCCTGCTGCGGGCGTCGCGACACTTCGTGGAGGATCGGGCCAGGACGATCGCCGTGGGTGGGAACGTTCGGCCCATCAATGGATGTGAGGTTCGACGAGGAAGAGTGACGCGAGTCGCGCTTCCCAAGCGACCGACCGAGATGGCCCAGGTCGTCGAGTACATCCGGACGTTTCTGGGTGCTCGGCCGGCGTGGTCTTCCCTCCGATCCCTTCTGATCGTGTCGGGCGCATTCGGCGTGTTCAAGAAGGACGCGGTCATCGAGGTCGGAGGCTACCGGCGCAATCACCTCGGTGAGGACATGGAGTTGACGATGCGGCTCCACAAGCACTTCCGCAAGAAGCGTGTGCCATACCGAATCGTCTATGCGCCGGATGCGGTCGCATGGACCGAGGTCCCAGCGAGCCGAGAGGTCCTGAGAAAGCAGCGGATTCGGTGGCATCGTGGACTGATGCAGGTCATGTGGCAGTACAAGACCATGTTCATGAACCCGAGGTACGGGATCGTGGGCCTTCTGGGATGGCCGAGCTACGTCGCTTTCGAGTTCGTTGGTCCAGTCATGGAGTCGATCGGTTGGATCGTCATCCCGTTCTCGCTGGCGGTGGGCGCACTTCGCTTGGACATAGCGATTCCTCTGATGATCGTTGCCCTGGCGATCGGTGCAGCGAACTCGCTAGTTGGACTCATCCTTGACGAACGGTTCGGTTACTACGAGGGTCCTGGAGCGACATGGCGCCTCCTCTCATACTCGCTGCTCGAGCAGCTCGGACCGAGACAGCTCACAGTGTGGTGGCGTGTGCGGGCGATGTTCTGGAATCCCAGACGCACAACGTGGGGTGACATGAAGCGCACTGGTGTCGGCAACCTGTCCGGACAACAGCGCTCATCCGGTTCGTCGGAGCAGATCCGCGAGCTCGCGACCGCCGAACAGCCGAGATAGACCAGCGTAGACGACCGCTACAACGACGGCGCCTGCACCGATTGCCGCCAGCGATATCCCGGCACCGGGCACCCCTGATCGCGTGATCAGTCTCACTACACCCCAGGTTGCATAGCCGGCGACGACTCCGGCCACGGCACTCCGCCACCACGTTGCCACGACGGGACGCCACGACGTCGTACCGAGGTGCCACGCGAGACCAAGTCCGACCGAGTAGACGATGATGGAGACGCTGCTCGCGAGTGCGATGCCTTCGATGTCCCACATGTGGAAGAACCAGAAGTACAGAGGGATCGCGATGACCGTTGCTGCCGTGCCGATCCCGACCGGCGTCCACATGCGTCGTTGCGCATAGAACGCTCTCGCGTAGAGCTGGTGGGACGCCCAGAAGGGGATGCTCAGTGAGTAGATGACGAGCAGGCCCGCTGCGATCAGGGTGTCGTCGGGTCCGAATCGGCCACGCTGAAAGGCGAGTCTGACAGCGGGCAACGCCGCTCCGGCGACGGCCGCGGCGGCGCCGCACCCCACGAAGATGCCATATCGCAAGGCTCGTGTGATCGTCGCGTCGAACTCGGCCCGGCGTCCCTCGCTGAAGAGGCTTGCGAGGAACGGGTACGCGGCGACGCCCGCAGCCTGGGCGATCATGCCGACCGGCAGCATGTTGAGGCGTCGGGCGTAGGCGAGGAGTCCGGTCGCGCCGGTTTCCGCGAGCTGGCCGAACACCTTGAGGAGCTGCTCATCGAGGACCGCCACCGACTGACCCAGCATCAGCGGGAGTGCAAGGAGGAGGTACTCCTTCAGCGCGGGGTGGTTCCAAGGAACGCCCTGCTCCCATCGAAGACCCAGTCGGCGCGCCCCGTACCACTGGAGCCCGAAGTTGCCGATCGCTGCCCCGGCGAGCGCTCCCCATACGAATCCGTCGGCCGAAGCTCCGGATGCGGTGGCGAGGCCGCCGACGATGATCGCCAGGTTGTACACGATCGGCGCCAGCACGGGAATGAGGAATCGCTTGTGTGTGTACTGAACCGCCATCAACAGGGAGCCGAGTACGAAGAAGACCTGGGCGGGGAACACGATGCGCATCAGATGGGCCAGCTGGTCCAGTTCCGACGGAGCGAACTCGCGAAATACGGCTCCCACGATCGGCCGTGCGAGAACCATGGCGATCAGCGTCAAGGTGACCATTCCGATAGCGACGGGCCGAACCACCGCAATGAACGACCTCCACTGCTCTCGTTTGTCGTCCAAGTGGCGGGTGAGGATCGGGATGAGCGTGATACTGAGGAAGCCGCCGGCCATCAGGTAGAAGAGGATGTCGGGGATGGTGAAAGCGTCCTGGAAGAGGTCGGCCTGTTGGGTGGCTCCGAGAATCGCCGCCAGAGCCATCGTTCTGAGGAAACCCAGCAACCTCGAGGCGAGGATCCCCACCGACACGATCATCGCGGCCTTGCCGAGCCGGGTCATGGTCGCGCTGCCCGCAGCTCTTCCAGTACCTCGCCCGGCACCACGAGGTCGCCGTGACCGGTCCCGACGGACACTCCGGGACGGTAGGTGCCGTGGTAGTCGGACCCTCCTGAGGGAATCAATCCGTGACTCCGTGCGACCGACGCGAGTTCGAGTCGGTCCTCCGGCGTGTACTCCGCGTAGTGCGCTTCCAGTCCCACGAGGCCCGTCGCCTTCAGATGCCGGAGGGTCGACGCGTAGTCGATCGCCGAGTTGAGGCCGAGGGTGTGGGGGTGTGAGAGGATCGGCACGGCCCGTGACTCGAGCGACAGGTGAATCGCCTGTTCGGGCGTCAAACGGAAGCGTGGAACGTAGGCAGGCTTGCCGCTTCCGAGCAGGTCGCGGAAGGCGTTGTTCGGTGTGTCGACGACACCCTTTCGAACGAGTACTGCCGCGATGTGGGGCCGGCCGGCGAGTCCTCTGCCGGCCTCGGCGGCAACCTCCTCGTACGTGATGTCGATGCCGAGCTCACGAAGCCGTTCGACGATTCGATGATTCCGGAGATCACGGCCGGCACGTACTTCCTCCAGTGCTTCTTGAAGCGGACCCTCTCGAGGCTCGAGAAAGAGGACGGTCATGTGCATCGCGCCATGCGGCCACTCGCATGAGATCTCGACTCCGGAAACGACCTCGATCACACCTGCCGCATCGATCGCCTCCGGCATCCCTTCCAGGGTGTCGTGGTCGGTGAGTGCCACGGCGGTGAGCCTTGCCGAGATCGCCTGGCCGACCACGGCTGTCGGCGAATCGCTGCCATCGGAGTAGTGGCTATGCGTGTGGAGGTCGACCGACATCGGGGTGAGGGTACCCGTCCGTCCGGCGGTTCACGTGCCTGGAAGCACCCAAGGATCGAGGAGGAGTGTCGTGGCGAGCGACGGGTTGGGTGCGACGAGTTCGACGAGCATCTCGGTCGTGTCGCGCGGAAGGAGTCCGGTGGCATCCGAGGTCGTCGTTGTGGTGGGCTCCGTCGTCGTGGTCGTCGTCGTTGCCACCGTGGAAGCCGTCGTGGTAGTCGACGTGTTCGATCGAGCGATCAGGTTCGAGATCGTGACGATGGCGGCGACGATCACCGCGAACCAGACCGCTTGGACGAGACGCCGTTGGACCAGTTTCAGACGGCGTGTCCTGTCTTCCCGCTTCTTCTTCGCTGCACGGTTCTGGCGTTGACGGTCTCGCTTGTCGCTTGGCATGACGCCGGGATGGTAGCGATCCGAGAGAGGCTCGTAGACCGAGCCTCCCTCGGACCGCGGTTTTCGGTTGTCGGTAGGAACGTTGCCACACCGTGCTGTGTTGTCGCAGGTGATTACTGATGACTGACAACTGATGACTGCGAGCGAAGCTCGCCTCCTAAGTACACTCCGCGCGCACTATGGCCCTCCATGTACAGAAGTTTGGCGGAACCTCCGTTTCCGACGCGTCGCGCATCAAACGAGTCGCTGCACGGGTGGCCGCAACGAAGCGTGCAGGCAACGAGGTGGTGGTGGTCGTTTCGGCGATGGGGTCGTCGACGGATGACCTGATCGATCTCGCAGGCCAGCTTCACCCGATGCCGCCGGCGAGAGAGATGGACATGCTGCTGACAGCCGGCGAGAGGATCACAATGTCGCTGCTCGCCATGGCCATCGACGCCGAGGGAATCGACGCGGTCAGCTTCACAGGCTCCCAAGCCGGGATTCTCACCGATTCCAGACATGGGGGAGCCAAGATCAAAGAGATCAGAGATTTCCGGGTCATCGAGAGTCTCGAGGCCGGCAAGGTCGTCATCGTTGCCGGGTTCCAGGGGGTGGACCCCGAATCGAAGGAGGTCACGACTCTCGGACGCGGGGGCTCCGATGCGACAGCGGTGGCACTCGCTGCCGCCAACCATGCGGATGTGTGTGAGATTTACACGGACGTGGATGGGGTGTTCACGGCAGACCCGCGTGTCGTGCCGGACGCCCGCAAACTGGACGAGCTCACGTTCGAGGAGATGCTCGAGCTGGCGTCGACGGGCGCAAGGGTGCTCATGGCCCGATCGGTGGAGGTGGCACAGCGGTTCGGTGTCCCACTGCATGTACGTTCATCGTTCCACGACGGACCTGGCACGTGGGTGAAGGAGACGACAATGGAAGAAGCGGTTGTTCGTGGGATCTCCCACGACACGTCCGAGGCGAAGGTGACGATTGTGGGAGTTCCCGACCATCCGGGGGTGGCCGCGACGATCTTCGCACCGCTGGCCGAGTCCGGTGTGAACGTCGACATGATCGTTCAGAATGTGTCACACGACGGGACGACCGACATCAGCTTCACCATCCCGAAGTCCGCCGTACCGGTCGCAGAAGAGGCCACACGAACCGTCGCCACGCAGGTTGGGGGAGCGTCGGTGCAGGTCGACCCGGGGATCGGGAGGGTGTCGGTTGTCGGTGCGGGCATGCGCTCCAATCCAGGGATCGCGAAGCGCATGTTCGAGGTGCTCGCCGAGAACGGCATCAACATCGAGATGATCTCTACGTCGAGCATTCGTATCTCATGTGTGATCCGGGAGGGACAGGTCGATGACGCCGTGCGTGCGCTCCACGCCGCGTTCCTGGAGGAGGATTCAGATGGCTAGAACTGCTGTTGTAGGAGCGACCGGTGCGGTTGGAAGAGCCATGCTCTCCATCCTCGCCGAGCGCGAGTTCCCTGTCTCAGAGCTTCGCCTCATGGCCAGCTCCCGTTCGGCAGGCCGAGTCGTGACCACTCCCTGGGGCGATGTCGAGATCGAAGACCTCTCGACGGCAGATCCTTCGGGGATCGACGTGGCCCTGTTCTCGGCGGGCGGGTCACGTTCGAAGGAGTTCGCGTCGGCGTTCACCGCTGCCGGCGCAGTTGTCGTCGACAACTCGTCGGCGTTTCGGATGGATCCGTCCGTTCCGCTGGTCGTGGTTGGGGTGAATGACGAGGCGGTTCACGGCCACCACGGCATCGTCGCCAATCCGAACTGCACGACGATGGGCCTGATGATGGCCGTCGCGCCGCTGCACCGTGCGGCGGGTCTCGTGTCGATGGTGGTCAGTTCGTATCAGGCGGTGTCAGGATCGGGTCAGCACGGGGTCATGGAGCTCACCCGTCAGATGACCGAACTCGGTGACGATATCGACGCGCTCGCAAACGGCGGCTGGAAGGAGCCGATGAGCGAGGTGTACGTGCGCCCGATAGCCTTCAATGCGCTCCCGTTTGCCGGGAACCTGGCCGACGGCGGCTACACGGACGAGGAGTGGAAACTCGTCAATGAAAGCCGCAAGATCCTCGACCTCCCCGAGCTCCGAGTCGAGCCAACCTGCGTTCGGGTGCCGGTGGTCGTCGGTCACGGGATCACCGCGACGCTGTACTTCTCGCGTCCGCTCGGCGCCGACGAGGCGTCGAATCTGATTGCCGACGCGCCGGGGGTCGAGCTGTGGACCGACAAGGTGCCGACGGCGTTGGACGTGGTTGGCATGGATGACACGCTCGTTGGTCGGTTGCGTGAAACGGTTGGAACGCCCGGTGGGTTGAATCTGTGGTGCGTGTCCGACAACCTACGCAAGGGCGCAGCGCTCAACACCGTGCAGATTGCCGAGCTGCTCTTCTGAGCCGTCAGGTGACGCCGAAGCAGCTGCCTGTCTCCCACGGCGGTTCGTGGAGGACGAGGTCACGATCCAGCGTGCACGGGTCCAACAGGAGAGGTTCGACGTGCTGTACGGCGGGTGGTCGAGCGATCGGCGCGGCCTTCATCGGCTGCGCCGGTGCCGTGGTTGGGGCGCCCGCTGCATCCTGGCAGAAGACGATCGATACGTACACCGCCCCGTCTGACCCAACGGCGATCCCTGTTCCTGCGGATGTCCAGTTGGCTGCCGTGATGATGTCCCAGTGGGTGGGACTGGTGCGGAACGCGTCGAAGATAGCGTCGACGGTGGGGCCGGAACCCACGACCTCGCCGGCCGCGCTGCAGACCTCGAGAAGTGAGCTGAGGCTCGTGTGCGAGAGTCTGCCGGAGGTTGCTTGTGCAGTAGCCGACCGCTGGGCGACCATGTCGGCGACTGGGAGGAGGGCGACACTGCCTTGCCTGGACGCATTCACCTTGGCCAGCAGCTCGTCGGCCGCTGCCGGTCCTGCCACACCAACCACCAGAATCAGGCTGATTGTCAGGGCAAATGCGGAGCGAAGGGCACGCATGGGCAGCAAGGGTAGAGGCAGTCGCTCCACAAGTGCGAACTGACACGCTCAGGTTGACATCCTGGAGCGCATTGCCTGGGTCAGCAGCACACCGATTGAGACGAGCACGACTCCGGCAAGGCCGGCGATCCCTGGAGACTCTCCCAGGAAGATCCACGCCAAGACCGCGATCTGGATGAGCATTGTGTTGTTGATTCCGGCCGATTCGACTGCGGACAGCTCGCGGAGCGACAGGTTCCACAGGGTGAATGCGGCGGCCGTATTGACGACGGCGAGCCACAGGATGATCAGCCATGCCCTGGTGCTGACCGTCGGTAGTCCTTCGGAAACAGCGCCGATCACGGCGAGGACGATCGAGCCAACTGTCATGCTGACCGCAGTGACCACAACCGGCGATGCGTCGGCAGGTCGGTTGATGTGCCGACCGAGGAGCGAACCGGCGACGTTGGCGCCCAGCGCAACGATCGCCGCAGCTATCCCGACCACGGTCGCACCGAGCCCGCCCGTGAAGTAGAGCCAGGCGCCAAGGACGACCAGGATCGTTCCCCACAACTGCCTGCCCGAGGTGGTTTCCCGAAGGGATCTTCCCGCAAGGATGGCTACGAGGAGAGGGGTCAGCGCAAGGAGGAGGCTGGTCGTTGCCGCCGGCTGGTTGTCGAGTGCAACGAAGATCGCCCCTTGTGTCAACGCGTAGAAGACCACACCGAGCACGACGATCCGGGTCAGAAGCGCCCGGTCCATGGTGGCGAGCTGGTGCCGGTAGGTTCGACTCGAAAGCGTCCATCCGATCATGACCATGGAGGCGATCCCGTACCGCAACGCGGCGAAGGTCAGCGGCTGGAGTGACTCTCGGTCGAATCCCCAGCGAATGAGCACCCAGGATGAGCTCCAGAGCAGGGTGACGAACAGGGCGATACCCGCATAGGAGAGATGGGATCGTTCCGTCGACATGGGTTCCTCCTCGGCACGCGTCTCTTCGTGCCGACGTCTCCCCTCGAGGCTTTTGTCCTGTGAGGTGCGAGCCCGCATCGGGCCTTCTGTGGCGCTCGGACCAGCTACGGAACCCTAGCCACCCTTCAGTCGACGCAGACAGCCTAGAGCAGGACCCACGGGAAGAGGCTCGTTGCGCGAGCCGATCTGGGTTGACGGTTTCGGTTCTGGGTTTCCGGTTCTCGGTAGAACGACCGATCAGGCATCGTGCTGGTTCGTGCGAGGCGGTTGGTGGGACGCTGTGAGCTGTCGGCTGTCGGCCGGCGCCGGGCACGCTCGTGACAGCCAGATCTCATATACCATGCCGGGCTCATGACCGTACGATCGAACGCTGGGGCCCTCCTGACCATCGCCGCTGCCGTCCTGATGTGCCTCACGGTCGTCGGCTGGCTCGGCGGCATTTGGTGGGTGTTCGACATCGCATCCAACTTTCGAGTGCAGTACTCGGTCCTGCTCGTGCCCGTTGTAGTTGCCCTGTTCGTGCTGCACCGGAACACAGTGGCCATTGCGTCGCTGATAGCACTCGTCGCGAACGCCGCGGTGATTCTTCCTCTCTACATCTCCCGGCCGGCTCCTCCGCTCGGCCAGGACCGGCTGAACGTCATGAGCTTCAATGTGCTCTACTCCAACCGCCAGTTCGATCCGGTGCTCGAGGCGGTGCGCACCTCAGGCGCCGACGTCGTATTCCTGCACGAGGGGACACGAGCGCTGGAACGAGCGATCGAGGAAGCGGACCTCCCGTATCGGATGGTGAGTGCGAGACGAGTCGGCGACAAGTTCGGTACCGTCGCGCTGGTACCGGAGGGGGCCGACGCGCGCATCGTCGACTTGGTGGTCCCCGGTATCGTGGTGACGCTGCCGCTTGGGTCAGAGGACGTAGAGGTGTTGGGGATCCACCCTGCTTCGCCGATCAGTGTCGGACGGTCGGCCGAGAGGGATGCGGAACTCCAACAGGTGGCGAGGTGGGCGGCTGCCCAACCGCTGCCGGTGGCAGTGACCGGAGACCTCAACGCGTCTACATGGTCGCACGGCTTCTCGCTCATCTCGGGTGGGCTCGTGAACTCACAGCTCGGCTTCGGCGTGCAGGCATCGTGGCCAGCGGGCTTCGGGGCGGTTTCGGTCCCCATCGACCACCTCTTGCATGGCTCTGATCTGACCGTCGTTGACCGCCACCTCGGTCCGTCACTCGGCTCGGACCACTACCCGTTGTATGTGACGCTCGCGTGGGCTTCGACGTGATCATCTTCGTAGAGCCCGCTTGGTAGTGTGGCTGCGAAGGCACGCCGGGGGAGGTGGAGACTCGGCGGCCAGGTTCCTCAGGGAAGGGCGCGACGCTCTGATGACACTTGTGGGCGAATCGAGTGACCGACTCAACGTGGGAGTCACGCTGTGGCTTGCCTCGGAGTTGATGTTCTTCTCGGGCCTGTTCGCCGGATACTTCACACTCAGGGCGGCAAACAGTCCGTGGCCGCCGGCCGATGTACATCTCGACATCACCCGCGGCGCCCTGTCGACAGCCGTACTGGTGCTTTCGAGCGTGACTCTGTGGATGGCGGATCGGGCTGGTGGCCGGGGCAGCAGCTCAAAACGACGCTGGCTCGTGCTCACACTGCTTCTCGGAGGTGCTTTTCTCACCAACCAGATACTCGAGTACTCACGGCTCGGTTTCAGTGCCTCGAGTTCGTCATTCGCCGCCATGTTCTACTTGATGACCGGGTTCCACGGACTCCATGTGTTCGCAGGTCTCGTGCTGATCACGTTCGTCTCCGCGGCTGCGTTCACGGGTCGAGACAACGATGAACGAACGCAGGCGGTCGTGTCGTACTACTGGCACTTCGTCGATGTCGTCTGGATTGCCCTGTTCACGACGCTGTATGTGGTGACATGAGAAGGCTTGTCGCGATCTCGCTCGGCGTTGCGGTCTTGCTGATCGCCGGAGTTCCCGCGGGGGCCGATTCGCAGACGGATCAGGGCAGGGAGCTGTTCGAGGTGCACTGTGCGACCTGCCACGGGGAGGATGCCAAGGGTGGCGATGTCGCTCCAAGTCTTGTCGGGGTGGGTGCCGCGATGGCCGACTTCCAGCTTCGCACAGGCAGGATGCCGATGGCCGACGTTGGGGTGCAGGCCGTCAGGAAGCCCAGTCCCTTCACGGACGAGCAGATCCGGGTATTGGTGGAGTATGTGGCGTCGCTGGGCGAAGGGCCCGCGATCCCCACCGTGAACGCCGCTGCAGGAGACGTATCTCGGGGTGGGAGCATCTTCCGAACGAATTGCGCAGGCTGTCACGGTGCCGCGGGTCGCGGTGAGGCGCTCTCATATGGGCGGAACGCCCCGGACCTCTATCTCGCAACCCCACTCGTTCTTGCGGAGGCCGTACGTACCGGTCCGAGCCAGATGCCGGTGTTCGACCAACTCACCGACCAGGATGTCAACGACGTGGCCGCCTTCGTAATGTCCCTTCAGAAGGATCCCGATCCCGGCGGGTTCGGACTTGGCAGGTTGGGTCCGGTTCCGGAAGGCTTGGTCGCGTGGCTTGTCGGCCTCGGGCTGCTCGTCGGAGCGGCGCGGGCGATCGAGAGGAAGTCGTCGTGAAGCGCCGACTGATCCTTGGATCACTTGCACTGAGTGTCGTTGCCGGAGCCGGGCTCACACTCGCCTACGTGTTCGCCGGATCGAATGTGATGCAGGGGGCACTGCTCGCGGTGGCTCTCGGAGGTATCGGTGTTGCCGTTGTGGTGTGGTCGTTCACTCTGTCGGGCGGGGAGACGGAGGAGGCCCGTCATTTGCCTGCCACCGACGACGGGATCGAAGACGATCTTCGCGTTCGTGAGTCCTCGGAGGCGCCAAGCCGGCGCACGTTCATCGGAATGATGGCCGCCGCGATCACATCTCTCGTGGTCGCGCTCGCCGCTCCCTTCAGGTCGTTGGATCCAGGGCCAGGCCCTGAGCTGTTCCACACCAAGTGGTCGGCGGGTGCCCGCCTCGTCGACATCGACGGCATTCCCGTTCGCGCCGGTGATATCGACATCGGGGGCGTGGTGACGGTGTTTCCCGAGGGATATGCGGGTGACGGTCAATCACAGTCTCTGCTGCTGCGCGTTGACCCGACCGTTTACACGCCACCTACCGGCCGTGAGAGCTGGGCGCCGGGCGGACATCTCGTGTTCTCGAAGATCTGCACGCACGCCGGCTGTCCCATCGGGCTGTACGAGGCGGCCGACCAGCTGTTGTTGTGCCCCTGCCATCAGTCCACGTTCGAGGTGCTCGAAGCAGCCCGTCCCGTGTTCGGTCCCGCACCACGGTCACTTCCCCAGCTTCCGATCGCGATCACGCAGGACCGCTGGCTCGTCGCGCAGAGCGACTTCTTGGAGCCGGTAGGCCCAGGGTTCTGGAACAGGGATCGCTGATGATCGAGGCACTCGTCGGATGGCTCGATCAACGACTCGGGACCAGCCGCGTGCTGAAGGCGGGCATGCGCAAAGTGTTCCCCGACCATTGGTCGTTCATGCTCGGCGAGATCGCCCTCTACTCGTTCGTGGTTCTGTTGGCGACAGGCGTATTCCTCACGTTGTTCTTCGTGCCGGATGCGCAGAAGATCACCTATGAGGGGAGCTACTCGGCGCTGCGCGGCGTCGAGATGTCACGTGCCTATGAGTCGACGATTCGTCTCTCGTTCGACGTTCGCGAGGGTCTACTCATCCGGCAGATTCACCACTGGGCTGCTCTGGTGTTCATCGCGGCAATTGTCATCCACCTTCTTCGGATCTTCTTCACCGGCGCCTTCCGGAAACCACGTGAGGTCAACTGGGTCATCGGGCTCACCCTCCTTCTGCTCGCGATCCTCAACGGGTTCGCGGGCTACTCGCTACCCGACGACCTGTTGTCGGGGACCGGTTTGAGAATCGCCTATACGATCACGCAGTCGATTCCGGTGGTCGGTTCGTGGGCGGCCGCACTGGTATTCGGCGGTCCCTATCCGACAGAAGAGATCATTCCCCGGTTGTTCACTGTCCATATCCTCCTGGTGCCGGGGCTGATCATCGCGTTGCTGGGAGCGCATCTGGCGATTCTCGTCAGACAGAAGCACACTCAGTTCCCCGGCAAAGGGCACACGGAGCACAACGTGGTCGGAAGCCCACTATGGCCCCGCTTCGCAGCCAAGACGATCGGTCTGTTCTTTCTCGTTGCCGGCACACTCGCCCTGCTTGGTGGAGTGTTCCAGATCAACCCCGTGTGGTTCTATGGCCCCTACCACCCCGCGCAGGTGAGCGGCCCCGCTCAACCCGACTGGTACATGGGCTGGCTGGAAGGAGCGCTTCGACTATTCCCCAACTGGGAGATTCGAGCGTTCGGATTCACGATTCCCAATGTGTTCTTCCCAGGGGTGCTGTTGCCCGGTATCACGTTCGGCGTGCTCTACGCGTGGCCGTTCATCGAGGCGCGCTTCACCCACGATCGCGATGTGCATCATCTGCTCGACTACCCGTCGACCCGCCCGTGGAGGACGGCGGTCGGGTGTGCTGCACTCGCGTTCTTCCTCGTTCTGTTCGTCGCCGGGAGCAACGACGTGATCGCTTCGCGACTGGAACTCTCGCTCAACACACTCACTCACGCGTTGCGGGTTCTCGCACTCACACTGCCGTGGCTGGCGGGCGCGGTCGCCTATTGGATCGCGAAGGAACGGGGTGAGGGTCCGAAGGCTCGGCCCTCCGCTCACGAGTTCGTTCGAACCGAGGATGGAGGCTATGAGATCCACTAGCGCTCGACTGTCGCCACTCTTGCTCGCTCTGCTCCTGGCGGGTTGCGCGGGCAGCCAACTCGGCCCACCCTCTCCGGTGACGGAGCAAGGCGGCCGGATCGCGGGTCTGTGGGATGTCTTCGTGTGGATCGCGGCGTTCATCGGGATTCTCGTATGGGGGTTGATCGGCTGGTCGATCCTTCGATACCGGCGCAGGAACGCAGAGGGACTTCCACGCCAGACAAAGTACAACGTCCCGCTCGAAGTCATCTACACGGCCATCCCTGTTGCCATCGTTGTCGTGCTGTTCGTTCTCACCCGAGGTGTCATCAACGACGTGAACGCCCTCTCAGAGTCGCCTGATCTGGTGGTCGAGGTGACAGCCTTCCAATGGTCGTGGCAGTTCACCTACCCGGAACAGGGCATCGTGATCACCGGCTCACCGGGCGAGCAACCGGTCATGGTCGTACCGACGGGCGAGACGATTCGCTTGGAGCTCACGTCGCGGGATGTCGTGCACTCGTTCTTCGTGCCGGACTTCATGGAGAAACGTGATGTGTTCCCTGGCAACGTGCAGAAGCTCGATGTGGTCGTCGAAGAACCCGGTGTCTACCAGGGCAGGTGCGCCGAGTTCTGTGGGGTGTTCCACGACCGGATGTTGTTCCAGGTGAAGGCCGTGTCTCCCGACGAGTTCGATGCGTGGGTCGCTGAGGAGGGCCAATGAGTTTGGAACAGCAAGGTGTCCTTGGCTGGTTGACGATGACCGACCACAAGAAGATCGGTGTCTCCTACATTGTCACGGCGATCGTCTTCTTCGTGATCGCCGGAGTGATGGCATTGATCATCAGGAGTGAGCTTGCGGCACCGGGTCTGCAGTTCGTCAGTGAGCAGACATACAACGAGCTGTTCACGATGCACGGCACTCTCATGATGTTCGTGTTCGCGACTGCGGTGCCATTCGGGCTGGCCAACTACCTGGTGCCGCTTCAGATCGGAGCACCCGACATGGCGTTCCCTCGCTTGAACGCCTACTCGTACTGGGTGTACCTCGGTGGGGCTCTCACGCTGCTTTCGGGGTTCTTCAGCGCAGGAGGGGCGGCAACGTTCGGATGGACGGCATACGCGCCGCTCTCGGGTTCGATCTACTCGCCCGGTCCTGGCAGTGAGCTGTGGATCGTCGGCGTGATCCTGACCGGTATTGGGACCATCGGCGCGGCCGCCAATCTCATCGCCACCGTGTTGACGATGAGGGCACCGGGGATGACGATGTTCCGACTTCCGATCTTCACCTGGAACATGACCGTTACGGCTGTGATGGCACTGCTCGCGTTCCCGGTGCTGACGGCAGGACTCTCCCTGCTGTTCGCAGAGCGGGCACTAGGTGTGCACGTGTTCGATCCCGCGTTCGGTGGGTCACCGATTCTCTATCAGCACGTCTTCTGGTTCTTCGGCCATCCGGAGGTCTACATCATCGCGTTGCCGTTCTTTGGGGTCGTTACCGAGATCATCCCCGTCTTCTCCCGGAAGCCCCTGTTCGGCTACACGGGATTCGTCTTTGCGACCCTGGCGATCGCGGCGCTGTCGCTGGGTGTGTGGGCCCACCACATGTTCGCCACCGGTCTCGTGTATCTCGACTTCTTCTCGGCCGCAACGTTCCTCATCGCCGTGCCGACCGGGGTGAAGTTCTTCAACTGGATCGGAACGATGTGGCGAGGGCACCTGTCGTTCGAGTCACCAATGCTGTTCTCCATCGGGTTCCTCGTGACGTTCCTGTTCGGTGGGTTGACAGGCGTCATGCTGGCGTCACCGCCCATCGACTTCGACGTCACCGACACCTACTTCGTCGTTGGGCACATGCACTACGTCTTGTTCGCCGCGGCCGCCTTCGCACTGTTCGCCGGCGTGTACTTCTGGTTCCCGAAGATGACGGGCCGGTTGCTGTCCGAGCGCTGGGCGAAGGTGCACTTCTGGCTGATGTTCATAGGATTCAACCTGACGTTCCTCCCGCAGCACCTGCTGGGTCTGCGGGGGATGACAAGGCGGATCGCGGACTACTCGGCCGGCGACGGTTGGACATTCTTGAATGACCTGTCGACGGTCGGCGCGTTCATCATCGCGTTGTCCGTTGCCGTGTTCATCGTGAACGCCGCTCGCAGCTTCCGGCACGGGCACGCGGCAGGTGACGACCCGTGGGGCGGATACTCGCTCGAGTGGGCGACGACATCTCCACCTCCGCTTCAGAACTTCACTTCGTTGCCCGCGATCACGTCGGAGCGACCAACGTTCGATATGCGACACCCGGAGGTCGAGGAGTGAGATTCCAGGCGAAGGTGCTGCTCGGACAGGCGATCGTGTTCAGCATCGCCGCGGTCATCTACATCGTGGGGCGCGGGTCGATCGCCGGTTTCGTGATGCTGGCCACTGCCGTGATCTTCGGTCTGTGGACGGCGGTGTTCCTCCTCCGCCGGCACGAATCCGACGAGAAGCGAGGACCGGTCGTTGGGGTGTTCCCGGTGGGCACAACCAGGGCGCCGTTGCTCGCGGCGGCGACTGTGCTCCTCGCCAATGGCATCGTGGTTGGTTGGTGGATGGTCGCGGTGTCGGGAGTGTTCCTGCTGATCGCCGCCGGTCTCTACTTCTTCGAGTACACGACTCGAAGAGAAGAGTGACCAACTCCCCGCTCTTGGCACCCCCAGTCGCGCTGGGCGGGTTCAGCTCGACGTGAAGGAAGAGGTTGGGGGCGTTGAGTCGTTCACCTTGGCGATCCACTCACGGATCGCATCGAAGAACGGCTCTCGACCCCATCGTTCCAGCCAGGGTTCGTGACCGCACTGGTCGAGTTCTCGGTACTCGATGTGCGGGATGAACTGCCTGAGGGTTTCAAAGGTGGCGCGACCCGGATGGGGGTCGGTGTCGCCGTGCAGCATTAGAACCGGGCGGGTGATCGTCGAGAACGCGGCGGGCTCGATACCGGTCTCCTGGAGGCGCAGGACGTCGCTCCAGGTCTCGTCGTGACCGGCGGCGTCGAGGTCGTCGTAGCCGGACTGCTCGACGAGATCGAACGCTTGGGCGTATTCGTTGAGGCTGCCGATCTCGGCAAGGATGAGGTTTCGTTCGTGTGGATCCGTCGCTTCGGCCATCAGACGCCGGAGCTGAGCCTTGCGCTCGCGACCTACCGGACCGAGGCGCTCGTTCATGACCGAGTGGTAGGCGTCGCGACTCGCAGGGTCATAGGTTCCGCAGCCGACCAGGACCAGTGAGCGAACCAGCTCGGGGTGGGCGGTTGTGAACGACAGCGCGAGCATCGCGCCCCACGACGAGCCGATCAGTGCCATAGGCTCGGGGAGCACGCCTGCGAGGTCCTCGACATGCCGTGCGACGGTGAGGAGCACCTCTCCTGATCGACGCTGCAGCGGTTCGAGCACGCGGCAGAAGGACGCCATGTCGCGCGCCAGCCCCGCGCAGGACCCCGGAGCCCCAGGGCCGCCGTGCAGTACTGCTACGAGCGGTCCCTCCTGTCCGTGGGTACGAACCTCGATGGGAGTGAGGGCCATTGGTACTCCGCCTATCTGTAACAGTCATACTGGCTCACTGCTCTGCACCGGTCCAGTAGCGAGCCCTGTGTCACGCGGCGAAGCCCGCCGTCGCGGGTCACCTCTACCCACGTTTGGCCAGCCGACAGGTCTGGATCGGAGTGTTGCTGTGGCTCCTGTTGGGCTCCGACGTGCCCGGTTCTGGCGATAGAAGTCTCGTGGCCGGCTGGCTAGGGACTGCAAAGCGGCACATCACCGTGTAGTGCTCGTGTTGCTCGACCGGTTCGAAGCCTCGGGCATCGTACAGGTGTCCCGGGTTCTGCGGTAGTGGCTCGGGCGGTCAGGCCACTGAAGTCGACCGGCAAGGCGCCGATCTGCCCGGTGACCGGTTCCCCGCCGGGGGACGCGCGATGGAGCACTCTCACCAATACCAGAGGCCGCTCCGAAGAGCGGCCGTGACCTGGTGTTCTACTGGTCGGGACGGCCGGATTTGAACCGGCGACCTCAGCGTCCCGAACGCTGCGCGCTGCCAAACTGCGCCACGTCCCGAAGGTCAGGGATGATACCAGCCGAGCACACCACCGGATCAGGTGCGTTCGACACGTAGCCGGTCGATTCGTCGACCTTCCATGTGCAGCACGGTGAAGCGCATACCGGCGATGTCGACGGAGTCACCTTCTCTCGGAATGTCTCCGCTCTCCGCGAGGTACAGCCCGCCGACAGACCCGTATGGACCCTCGGGCAGCTCGACACCTATGTCCTCGGAAAGATCCTCGACGGTGACGCGCCCGTCGGTGATCCAGGTGTCGGCGCCGAGCG
>Ga0315535_1000556_pt1 | contig 26573 bp, 23 predicted proteins | sample SalMarSW160220MG_2_FD_203092 | JGI IMG/M metagenome (GOLD analysis project Ga0315535, IMG submission 203092) | Salt marsh sediment microbial communities from the Plum Island Ecosystem LTER, Massachusetts, United States - Salt Marsh Sediment SW1602-20 ... | reverse complement strand
TGCCCAGGCCCGCCTCGACGTCCTGGCGGATGGTCTCCGTCCACGGCTCGGCGCCGAGGATGCCGTAGCGCAGGCTGATCTCCTCCGGCCCGATGCCGCGCGCCCGGAAGGCCTCGGCCAGCGTCTGGGCGTAGGAGGGCGTGCAGGCGATCACCTCGGGTCTCAGGTCGAGGATGAGCATGACCTGGCGCTCGGTCATGCCGCCCGACACCGGGACCACGGTCAGCCCGAGGCGCTCGCCGCCATAGTGCAACCCCAGCCCGCCGGTGAAGAGGCCGTAGCCGTAGGCGTTGTGGAAGAGCATGCCTGGCCGCGCGCCGCCGGCGGCCATGGAGCGGGCGTTGACCTCGGCGAACATCGCCACGTCCCTGCGGGTGTACGCCACGATGGTGGGCTTGCCGGTGGTGCCGCTGGAGGCATGGACACGCACCAGCTCCTCCCGCGGCACCGCCAGCAGACCGAAGGGGTAGTTGGCGCGCAGGTCGTCCTTGCGGGTGAGCGGTAGCTTGGGCAGGTCCTCGACGCCGCGCAGGTCGGCCGGTGTCAGGCCGGCCTCGTCCATCACGCGGCGGTAGTGGGGCACCCGCTCGTAGACGTAGTGCGCCAGGCGGGCCAGGCGCTCGTCCTGGAGTGACCGGAGCTCGCCCTGTGGGAGCCGTTCCAGCTCGGGATCGAACATGCTCACCTCCATGTCGGGTCGACGTCGTTCGCGCCACGCTGCCTGTGACGCCTGGCGGCGTCGCGCCCCGGCGCCTCGACCGGCGCCTCGGCCGGAGCGTGGCCGGGAGCGGCAGCTGCCCGCGGCGGCAGCCACGGACCCGGCGGAGGCGGCGTCATCCTGCCGCCCCGCGCCGCGGCCGGCGGTAGACGGTTCCGGTGAAGAGCGCCACCGTCTCTCCGGGTCCGTCGTCTCCGGGTCCGTCGTCTTCGGGCCCGTCCTCGGCGGGTGCCGGCGCGCCGTCCGCATTGCCGGCGGTCCCGCTCCCTCGCTGCCCGGTGGCGTTCTCGGCGTCCAGCGCACCGTGACGCCTCACCTCGACGCGGTACGTGGCGACGCTGCGTCCGAGGTGCTCTTCGGCGGCGGTGGCCACCAGCAGGTCGCCCGGGAACGCCGGCCGGAAGTAGTCGATGTGGACCGACAGCGCCACCGCGTCGGCCTCGCGCGAGTTCGACGCGATGGCGAAGGCCTCGTCGGCCAGGCTGTAGAGGAAGCCGCCGTGGGCGCTGCCGTGCATGTTGAGGTGCTCCGCCGTGACCCGCGCACGCACCACGGCCCGGCCGGACTCGGCCGGGGCGCGTTCGAACGCCAGCAGCCCGGCGAAGCTCACGCCACGCCTCCCCCGGAGCCGGCGCCGACCCCCTCGAAGGCCTCGGCGCCCACGGCCGCCAGCCGCGCGAGCAAGGCGTGCGGCGCGAAGCGCTCGGCCCCCAGCTCGGCGTGCAGGCCGCGCAGGCCGGCCTCGACGTCGGCGAGGCCCAGCTCCGCGCCCCACGTCAGCGGTCCGCGCGGGTAGTTGGCTCCCAGCCGCATGGCGGTGTCGATGGCGTCCGCGCCGGCCAGCCCCTCGGCGAGCGCCCCGGCGGCCTCGTTGACCAGCAGCGCCAGCAGCCTGAAGGCAACGCCGCCGGCGGTGTCGGGCAGCGCCAGGGGTGCCAGCCCGTTGGCGCGCAGCACCCGCGCTGCCGTGTCCAGCGCGCCGGCCGCGGCGCCCTCAGGCGCCATCAGCTCGACCACGCCGCCCCCCTCGAGGAGGGGCGGCACCAGACTGAAGCCCACCAGCGCGTGCTCGCTGCGCCCCTGGGCCCGGCTGGCGGAGTGGGCCCAGCACAGCTTCGCCGTAGGCACGGCGGCGAGCTCGCGGCTGAGGGTCTCGTCCTGGAGGGTCTCGCGCCGGCGCGTCGGGTCGTGGAGGGTCACACGCGCGTCCAGCACCAGCGCGGCGTCGGCGGGGCGCCGCGCCAGGCGCAGCCGCTCCCTGAGCGCCCGTGCCACCGCTCCCTCGCCGAGCACGGCCACGCCCGGCGCGTTGGGGTCGGGAGCCGGCGCATGGAGTGGGCTGGGGGGCCCGTCGGCCCGTGCGTCCTCCGGTGAGCCGCCGGAGGCGCCCGGCTCCGGGTAGTGGTAGAAGCCGCGGCCCGCCTTGCGGCCCAGCCGACCCGCGTCGACCAGGGCGCGTTGCAGCGGGTGCGGGCGATAGCGCGGCTCGTCGAAGAACGCCCGGTAGACGCTCGTCGAGGCCGCCAGGTTGACGTCCAGACCGATCAGGTCGAGGAGCTCGAAGGGGCCCATGCGGAACCCGATGCCCGTCATCGCCCGGTCGATGTCGGCGGGCGCCACCCCTTCGCCGGCCAGGCGCAGCGCCTCGCCGTAGTAGGGGCGGGCCACACGGTTCACGATGAAGCCCGGCCGGTCTTGCGCCACCACGGGCGTTCGCCCGAGGGCGCGGGCAACGTCTCGGGCTGCCGTGACCACCTCGGGTGCGGTCTCCACGCCGGCGACCACCTCGACGAGCGTCATCAGCGGGGCGGGGTTGAAGAAGTGCACGCCCACCACCCTCGCCGGCGCGGCGCAGGCGGCCGCGATGGCGGTGACGGAGAGCGTCGAGGTGTTGGTCGCGAGGAAGGCCGCCGGCAGCGCCTCGGCGGCCTCGGCGATGAGGCGCCGCTTGAGGGCCAGGTCCTCGCTGACGGCCTCGAACAGCCAGCGGGCCTGCTCGTCTCGGGGCAGCGCGACCTGCGCGCGCAGGCGCCCCATGAGCGCCTCGGGTCGCTCCTCAAGGCGCCCCTTGGCGTCGAGCATGGTGAAGATGGCGGCCAGGCCGCGCTCGGCGCGCTCGAGCGCGGCGGCGTCGGCATCGCACAGGATCACCTGGCTCCCGGCCTGCAGCAGCAGCTGAGCGATGCCGCGACCCATGGTGCCGGCACCGAGCACCACGGCGAGTGCGGGGGCGGCGTACTCTCCCTCGTCGCGGGCGGTTGTGCCCGCACGGGCGGCGTTGCTCACGGTGTTCCTCCGTGGAGTCGAACGAGCGGTCGGGGACACTATAGCCCAGCCCTCGGCGGCCTCGGGTCGGCGCGGCACACCGTGCCCCGGGCGCGGGCCGCGCGCGAGCGCGCGCCCTGATCAGCCGTCGTGGCGGCGCAGCACGGCGTCGATCTCCTCGGCCAGGAAGAGCCTCGCCAGCGTCTCGGGGCGTTGCAGCGGCCGCCCGACCAGCGCCTCGATGCGCTTCAGCCGGTAGCGCAGCGTGTTCACGTGGATGTGCAGGTGCCCGGCGAGCGTCTGCAGGTCGTCAGGGTTGGCGAGGTAGGCCCGCAGCGTCCGCCACAGCTTGCCGTCGTCGGCCGCCTGCAGTGCGCCCACCAGGCTGTCGCGGAAGGCGCGAAGGTTGGCCTCCGGCTGCTGGGACAGCACCCAGTGGATGGGGTCGAAGGTGTCGAAGTGGCTCACGCCCGCCGCGCCGGTGACGGCCTGGGCCGCCAGCATGGCTTGCCGGTAGGCGTCCTGGATGCCGGGCAGGTCGCGGCGCGGCAGGCTGAAGCCCAGCCTCACCGGCTCGCCCGGCGTCGCGGCCGCCTCCAGCGCGTGCAGCAGGCGCTGGTCGTGGGCGGTGGGGTCGCCGCCGGCAACCACCCACAGGCAGCGTTCGTCGCGCGTATCGGACAGGGCGCCGAGCCCGAGCGATCGGAACAGCTCGTCGCCGGCAGAGCGCAGCCGTTCCAGCGGAGAGTGCCGTCGCTCGCGGGAGCGCGTGGCCCTCAGGCGCGGCCCCAGCTCGGCGACGGCGACCGCGTAGGGGTTGTCGAGGTCGAAGCCTGCGCCGCGCAGGCGCGGCTCGAGTGCCGCGGCGGTCTGCGGGGCGGCCAGCCACTCGGCCAGCATGGCGCTCCGCTGAGCGTCCTCGCCGCGCGCCTCCGCGTCTCGCGTCAGCGCGGTGACCGCCAGGAGCGTGCGGGCGAGCTCGAGCCAGGGGAGGGCGGCGTGGTCGGCGCCCCCCGCCACCAGCAGGAAACGCAGGCGTCCTTCCGCCACGACGCGCAGCACGCGGGCGGCGCGCCCGCCCAGGCGCATGCTGCCCTCGGGCAGCCGAGCCGCCCGCTCCGGCGGGCCGCGGAACGGGAGGTCGCCGGCGCGCGCCAGCACCTCGCCCCACGGCGCGAGCAGCACCGCGCCCTCACCGGTGAGATGGTGCAGCCTGTCCAGGATGTCGCGTTCGGGCTTGGGGCCGGCGAGGGCGCGGAGCAGGTAGCGCTGGACGCTGGCGGCCGCCACGGCGCCGGCGCCCGCTTCCGCTGCCAGCAGGCGCAGGGCGGCGACCTCCAGCCGCCCGACGCTGACGGTGGGAGCCATGGCGAGCAACGCGACGCCCGCCTCCCGCGCTCGCGCCGCCAGCGCCCCGGGCACCTCGCGCCGTCGCGGAGTGAGGGCGTAGATCAGCGCCGCGGGCGGGGGCGAGAGCAGCGGATCGGGTCGCGGCCGCGGCCGCTGGTAGGGCGCCTCGGTCCAGCGCAGGTCCCCGCTCGACAGCCACGGGCGGTCCGCGGCCAGGTCGGCCGAGCGCACCGTCTCGAAGGCGACCTCGCCGGCGGCGCCGTCCGGGGGCGGGGCGTGGACGCTCAACCCCAGCGCGCGGTCGTCGAGCAGCGCTTGCAGTGTGGCCACGGAGGTCGCTCCTTCCTGCGGCGCCGTGCCGGCGGCCTTGTTCGTGCGTCCAATCTACCTCGCGGACGCTGTGGGTATCGACACTTGACCGCTCGGGGGACGATGCCTACACTCTGGGAACGTCCGAACGACCTGGCCGCGTTGCGCGTGTGCCAGGATAGGCCGAGCAGAACGGGCCGAACGGCGCGTCGGCGCACCTGGCGGTGACCGGGCAGGCCCGATGCCGGGCGAGGAGAGCGAGACGAGGACGCGATGATCGACTCCCGAGAGTTCCGCCGTACGCTGGGACGTTTCGCCACGGGCGTCACCGTGGTGACGATGCGCGCCGGTCCGGAGACCTACGGGATCACCGTGAACGCCTTCATGTCGGTTTCGCTGAAGCCACCGCTCGTCGCTGTGTCTCTCGACAAGCGCGCCAACGCGCACGAGACGCTTCGCGAGAGCGACCGCTTCGGGGTGAGCATCCTGAGCGCCGAGCAGGAGACGCTCTCCGACCACTTCGCGGGCCGCCTCGGCCAGCGCTTGCCGAATCCCTTCGAGGAGTTCCACGGCTTCCCGGTGATCAGGGGAGCGCTCGGACATCTGGTGTGCCGCAGCTTCGACGTCACCGATGCCGGAGACCACAGCATCTTCCTCGGTGAGGTCGAGGCGCTGAAGAGCGTCGACGGCCGGCCGCTGCTCTACTTCGAAGGGCGCTACGCGCACGTCCGCTGCCTGGAGCTGACGGAGTAGCAACCGCCCGCGAGGGGGGCCCGTGCGGCGGCCGCCGGGACGGGCGTCACAGGACGGCGTGAGACCGCTACCGTAGACTGTCAGCAAGGCTTCGCGCCTCGTTGCATCCGTCGGGATCGCGTGAGGAGGCCTCGGGAGGAACCGTGGTCCGCGCGTCTGCGCCGCGCCGGCGAGGCCGCCGGTGGCGATGGGTCTGGATCTCGGTCGCGCTGCTTGCGGTGGCGGCCGTGGTGCTGGTGTGGTTGCGACCGCGGGGCCCGACCCTTCAACGCGTCTACCTGGAGACCGTTCAGCGCACCGAGTTCGTACGCGAGGTCAGCGGCACCGGCGCGGTGGTGGCCGCCCGGAGGCTGTCGCTGGCGTTCCCGGCGACTGGGTCGATCGTCGAGGTTCCCGTTGCGCAGGGAGACCGCGTGAGAGCGGGCGAGCTGCTGGCTCGGCTGGATACGCGTGCCCTGGAGCGCGAGCTCGCCAGCGATCGCGCCGAGCTCGCCTCGGCGCGCACCGACCTGGAGCGGGTGACCGCTCAGCAGGCGATCGATCGGCTCGACGCGCAGTCTGCCGTGACCGCGGCCGAGAACCGCGCGGCGGACGTCGCGCAGACGCTCGCCGACGCGCGCAGCGAGCTCGCGGCGAGCGAGCGGCTGTTCGCTGCGGGCGGCCTGTCGCGCAACGAGCTCGACGCGGCCGGGGCGGCGGTGCAGCGCGCGGAGCGCCAGGTGCGTGAGGCCGCGTCGGCGCTGGACACCGCGCGGGCGCGGGTCGCCGGCCTCGATACGCTGGCCGCCTCGCAGCTCCGCAGCGGCGAGGCGACCGTGCGCCGCCTCGAAACCACCGTGGCCAACCTCGAGCAGCAGCGCGCAGACGCCGCACTGGTCGCGCCCTTCGCCGGTGTGGTGGCGCAGGTGCCCTTCGAGGTCGGCGAGCTGGTGACGGCGAACGCTCCCATCGCGATCACGCTGGTGGACGACAGCAGCGTCACCGTTCAGGCCGACTTCGACGAGAACCGCGCCGTGGATCTCGAGGCCGGCCAGGCGGCCACCGTCACGCCGGACGCGGCGCCGGAGCTGGCGTTGCCGGCGGTGGTCACCCGCGTCGATGCCGTGGCGGAGCGCGGCGGCGCCGGCGGCGCCACGCTGCGGGCCGAGCTCGCCTTCGCGCCGGCCCAGGGGGCGTCCATCCCTCGGGAGGCCGTGCGCCCGGGGTACACGGTGACGGCCAGGGTGGTGGTGCGTCGCAGCCCCGAGGCGCTGGTGGTCCCGCTGGAGGCGATCCTCTCCCAGGACGGCGCCAGCTACGTGTTCCGCGTGCGCCAGACCGGCCCGGGGCAGGGCGTGGCACAGCGCGTCGCCGTCGAGGTGGCGGACCGCAATGCCACCCTGGCCGCCGTCCGGGCGCCGCAGCTCGAGAGCGGGGACCGGGTTGCGGCCACCAACATCGACGCGCTCCGTGACGGCGAGGCCGTCGGTTTCGAGGCGGCGGGAGGCGGCGGATGACCCTGGCTGCGGGAGGGGCGCGGCCGGGCCCGCCGCCTCCCGTGATCGACGCCGAGGGTCTGGAGAAGAGCTACGCCAGGGAGAGCGGGCTGGAGGTGCGTGCCCTGCGGGGTCTCGACCTCCGAGTCCAGCGCGGCGAGTATCTGGCCATCATGGGGCCCTCCGGCAGCGGCAAGTCGACGCTGCTGCAGATCCTCGGGTGCCTCGACGCGCCCACGGCAGGGAGCTACCGCCTCGCCGGCGAGGAGGTCGCGCGCATGGACGAGGATGCCCTGGCGGAGGTCCGCAACCGGCGCATCGGCTTCGTCTTCCAGGCGTTCAACCTGCTGCCGGGTGCCTCCGCCCTGCGGAACGTGGCGCTGCCGCTGATGTACCGCGGGGTGAGGCCCGGCCAGCGCGCCGAGCGCGCCGCCGCGGCGCTCGCCCGGGTGGGGCTGGCCGACCGCCTCGACCACCGCCCCAACGAGCTCTCCGGTGGTCAACGGCAGCGCGTGGCCATCGCGCGGGCGCTGGTCACCGAGCCCGACATCCTGCTCGCCGACGAGCCGACCGGCAACCTCGACAGCCGCACCGGCCGGGAGGTCCTGGCGCTGTTCGACGCCCTTCACGACGAGGGGCGCACGGTGCTGCTGGTGACCCACGAGGCGGAGGTGGCGGAGCGCACCGACCGCGTCGTCCACATCCGTGACGGCCGCGTGGAGTCGATCCAGACGGCGGGCCCGCGGGCAGCGGCGCCGGTCGGCGCCGCACCGGAGGGGGCGCCGTGATCCTCGAGAACCTGCGCTCGGCCTTCGAGGCGCTGGCCGCGAACCGCCTCCGGTCCGTGCTGACGCTGCTCGGCGTGATGATCGGCGTGTTCGCCGTCACGACCACGGTCAGCCTGGGCGCCATCGCCACCGCGGGCATCACCGGGCAGCTGCAGGCGTTCGGGAACCAGGCGCTGTTCATCACGCCGAACGAGGACAACCCGGCGTCGACGGCCTTCAGCGACGCCGACATCGATGCGCTCTCACGACTGCCGGTGAGCGTGCTAAGGCAGCGGAGCGTGCGCGGGGTGGCCCGCGCCGGGACCGAGGAGGCGTCGCTGGTCCTCAACGGCGTGACGGCCAACGCGCCGCAGGTCGACCGGACCATCAAGCTGGCGCGGGGGCGCTACTTCAGCGAGGATGAGGATCGTCGGGCCGCACCGGTGATGGTGCTGTCGGCCGACGCTCGCGAGGCCCTGTTCCCCAGCGATCCCAACCCGGTGGGCCGGGAGGTGTCGGTGACGGTCGGCAGCAGCCGCACCTTCTACACCGTCATCGGAGCCAAGGAGCCGCTGACCGGCGCCTTCAGCTTCGCGGCCAGCGCGTCGGCCGACGTGCCGCTGCAGACCCTCTACCAGGTGTACCCCTCGGTGACCCGCGGCGAGTACCCGTTCCTGCCGCTCACCGTCAGCCTGGAACGCGACCTCGGCGACATCGAGGCCCAGGTGGGCGCCGTCCTCGCGCGCCGCCGCGGCGCCGACACCTTCCGCATCCAGACGATCGAGGGTGCGCTCACCCTGTTCAAGACCATCACCACCATCCTGCAGGCGGTTCTGGGCGGGATCGGCGCCGTCAGCCTGCTGGTCGGCGGCATCGGCATCCTGAACATCATGCTGGTGTCGGTGACCGAGCGCACCCGCGAGATCGGGTTGCGCAAGGCGCTGGGAGCCAGGAAGGGCGTCATCCTTCAGCAGTTCCTGATCGAAGCCGTGGCGCTCACCGTCGTCGGCGGGCTGATCGGACTGGCCGCCGCCATCGGCACGCTCTACCTGGCCGTGGCGCTGGTGCCGTTCCTGGACCAGGTGGTGCTGTCGCCCTTCACGGTGCTGCTGGGCTTGTTCGTCAGCGTGGTGACGGGGATCGTGTTCGGGGTCTGGCCGGCGAGCCGCGCCGCCAACCTCAGCCCCATCGAGGCGCTCCGCTACGAGTGAGGGGCCGAGACGGCGGGCTTGTAGGTTCGCACTACGCTGACGACGGCATTGGTCCCAGCGTCTAATAGCCCGGCGGTGGTGTCCTCTCTATAGTGCGTGGAGGCACGGTGTCACTGGAAGGTGCCGTCGGCACGTGCGTCGGACGACGTGCCGCGGCTCGGCGCGTCGTCTCGCACACGCCCCTCACCTGACGCAGGAGGCCCGCGATGCAGGCTCCCAAGGGTTCGATCGTTCCCCTACCGACCCCGTTCACAGGTCCGGAGGCCGCCATCGATGAGGACGCGCTGCGCCGCCTGGTGGCGTTCCAGATCGAGCAGGGGAGCCACGGCGTGAGCTGCACCGGCACCACCGGAGAGCCCTCCTCGCTGTCGCTCGCCGAGCGCAAGCGCGTCATCGACCTGGTGCGGGACGCGGTGGCGGGCCGCGTGCCGTTCGTGCCCGGCACCGGCACCAACAACCTCGACGAGACGCTGGAGATCACCCGATACGCCGCCGACCGCGGCGTGGACGGCGTTCTGGTCATCGCCCCGTACTACGTGCGGCCCAACCAGGCCAACCTCTTCGCCTACTTCAAGCGGGTGGCGGACGCCGTGCCGGAGACGCCGGTCATCCTCTACAACATCCCCGGCAGGACGGCGGTCACCATCGAGCCGGAGACCATCGGCCGGCTGCGGGAGGCCTGCCCCAACGTGCTCGGCGTCAAGCACGCCACCAAGAACCTCGACGACGTCTCCTACACCTTCGTCCACGCCGGCCGCGACTTCGCCGTGTACTGCGGGGCGGAGACGATGACCTACGCCATGCTCGCCCTCGGCGGAAGCGGGCACATCAGCGCCACGGGGGTGCTGGCGCCACGCCAGATCGCCCGCCTCTACGAGCTGGCGGCGGCGGGTGAGTGGGACGCCGCGCGTGACCTGCACTTCGAGATGCTCGAGCTCAACGACATGCTGTTCATCGAGATCAACCCCGTCCCCCTGAAGACGGCGCTGGCCATGATGGGCCTGTGCCGGCCGCAGTGGCGCCTGCCCCTGGGCCCCATGCTGCCGGAGAACGAGGCGCGGTTGAAGCGGACCCTCGAGCGCTACCGGCTCATCGGCGCAGGGGTGGAGACGTGAGGCGGGCGCGCGTCGTCGCCGACGGCCGCTTGGAGCACGTCCGGGTGGAGGAGGACGGCACCGTGGTGACGCCCTCCGGGCACCGCTACCGCGAGGACGGCGTCGCCTGGCTGCCGCCCGTGACACCCGGCACCATCCTGGCGCTGGCCCTGAACTACGGCGATCACGCCGGCGAGTTGGACCTGGAGCGGCCCGAGCAGCCGGCGCTCTTCCCCAAGTTCCGTAACGCCCTGGTGGGGCACCTGGGCGTGGTCGTCAAGCCGCGCGGCATCGAGTACATGCACTACGAGAACGAGCTGGCCGTGGTGATCGGCCGCGCCTGCCGGCGCGTGCGGGCCGAGGACGCGCTGGACGTGGTCAAGGGGTACACCGTGGCCAACGACTTCGTGGTGCGCGACTTCGTCATCAACCACTTCCGGCCGCCCGTCAAGCCCAAGAACTTCGACACCTTCCTGCCGCTGGGCCCCTGGCTCGTGGACGCGGCCGACGTTCCGAACCCGCAGGCCCTGCACCTCACCACGACGGTGAACGGCGAGGTGCGGCAGGAGGGCAGCACCGCCGACATGCTGCTCGGGGTGGCGGACATCATCGCCTACATCACCGAGTTCATGACGCTGCAGGAGGACGACGTGTTGCTGACCGGCACGCCCAAGGGCGTCAGCCACGTCAACGCCGGCGACGTCGTACGTTGCGGGATCCGGGGCGTGGGCGAGCTCGAGAACCGGATCGTGGCGGAGGAGGCGATGGACGGCAGCCACGCCGCGGTCGCCGTGGAGGCGCGGCCATGAGTGGGCGCGTTCCCGCCGGACGGCCGGCGGCGGACATCGCCGAGGACCGCCGCAACCGGGCCCTGGAGACGGTGTTCCGGCGCTGGCGCGACGGCGTGCGTCACCTCATCGGCGACGCCTGGGTCGCCAGCGCCTCCGGCGCCACCTTCGAGACGCGCTCCCCGCTGGACGACACGCTGCTGGCCCAGGTGGCCGCCGGGGACGCCGAGGACGTGGACGCCGCGGCGCGGGCCGCCGACGAGGCCTTCCAGGACTGGCGCCGGGTGTCCGCCTCCACCCGCCGGGCCCTGCTCCACCGCGTCGCCGACCTCATCGAGGAGAACGCCGAGGAGATTACGCTGCTGGAGGTCGTCGACACCGGCCAGCCGTGGCGGTTCATGAGCAAGGCCGCGCAGCGGGCCGCCAGCAACTTCCGGTTCTTCGCCGACCGCGCCGAGCAGGCGCCCAACGGGCTGAGCCTGCCCACCGGCGAACACCTCAACTACACGCTCAGGCAGCCCATCGGCCCGGTGGGGGTGATCACCCCCTGGAACACGCCCTTCATGCTCTCCACCTGGAAGATCGCGCCCGCCCTGGCCGCCGGCTGCACCGTGGTCCACAAGCCCGCCGAGTGGAGCCCGCTCACCGCCACCCGCCTGGCCGAGCTGATGCGCGAGGCCGGCCTCCCGGCGGGCGTGGTCAACACCGTGCACGGGTTCGGCGAGACGGCGGGGAAGGCGCTCACCGAGCATCCCCTGGTCAAGGCCGTCGCCTTCGTGGGGGAGTCCGTCACCGGCAGCCGCATCATGGCCCAGGGCGCGCCCAGCCTGAAGCGCCTGCACTTCGAGCTCGGCGGCAAGAACCCCGTGATCGTCTTCGCCGACGCCGACCTGGAGCGCGCGCTCGACGCGGTCGTGTTCATGATCTACAGCCTCAACGGCGAGCGCTGCACCTCGTCGAGCCGCGTGTTGCTGGAGGCGAGCATCTACGACGAGTTCACGCACAGGCTGGCCGAGCGCGCCAGGGCCATCCGCGTCGGAGACCCCTTCGACCCGGCCACCGAGATGGGGCCGCTGATCCACCCCGAGCACGTCAGCAAGGTGCTGGGCTACCTGCAGCTCGGGCGCGAGGAGGGTGCCACCGTGGCGGCCGGCGGCGGCCCGCCCGAGGGCCGGCCCGGCGCCTACGTGGCGCCCACCCTGTTCACCGCCGCCCGGCCCGACATGCGCATCGCCCAGGAGGAGATCTTCGGGCCGGTGCTCACCGCCATCGCCTTCACGGACGAGGCGCAAGCGATCTCACTCGCCAACGGCGTGCGCTACGGCCTGGCGGCCTACCTGTGGACGCGCGACGCCGCCCGGGTCCACCGCGTGGCCCGCGACCTGGAGGCGGGCATGGTGTGGGTGAACTCCCAGAACGTGCGCCACCTGCCCACCCCGTTCGGCGGCATGAAGGCCAGCGGCATCGGCCGCGACGGCGGTGACTACAGCTTCGACTTCTACATGGAGACGAAGAACGTGTCCGTCGCCCTCGGGGAGCACAGCATCCCCAAGCTGGGCGGCTAGACCCGGGAAGAACGAGAGGGAGGCGAGCGCATGCCCGTACGCACCGGCAAGCAGTTCCTCGAGGGGTTGAAGCGCAACCCGCCCAACATCTGGATCGACGGCGAGAGGGTCGACGATCCCACCAGCCATCCGGCCACGGCCAACGTCGCGCGGAGCATCGCACACCTCTACGACCTGCAGCACCGCCCCGAGCTGGTCGACGTGATGACCTACCGCAGCCCCTCCAGCGGCGAGCCTGTGGGCACGAGCTTCCTCGAGCCGGTGAGCCGCGAGGACCTGCACCTGCGCGCCCGGATGCACAAGGTGTGGGCCGACGCCAGCCTGGGGTTCATCGGCCGCAGCCCGGACTACCTCAACGTCAACCTGATGGCCGCCGCTCGTGCCGCCGCCTACTTCGAGCAGTGCGACCCGCGCTTCGGCGCCAACATGCGCCGCTACTACGAGTACGTGCGGGAGAACGACCTCTGCCTGACCCATGCGCTGACCAATCCGCAAGTCAACCGGGGCAAGCGCGCCGACCAGCTCCCCGACCCCTACATCGCGCTGGGCCTGGTGAAGGAGACGGACGAGGGCATCGTGGTGCGCGGCGCCCGCATGCTGGCCACCCTCCCCATCGCCGACGAGATCCTGATCTTCCCCTCGACGGTGCTCAAGGAGCAGGAGGAGATGACGCGCTACGCGCTCGCCTTCGCCGTGCCGTGCTCCACTCCGGGGCTCGGCTTCCAGTGCCGCGAGCCCTTCGATGCCGGTCGCAGCCACGAGGATCACCCGCTGGGCTCGCGCTTCGACGAGATGGACGCGATGGTGACCTTCGACGACGTGCTGGTGCCGTGGGACCGGGTGTTCATCGTCGGGGACGTCAAGCTCGCCAACCGTGCCTACGCCAGCACCGGCGCCGTGTACCACATGGCACACCAGGTGCTGTCGGTCAAGATCGCCAAGATCGAGGCGTTCCTAGGCGTGGCCAGGGCCATCGTCGACATGATCGGCAGCGAGCAGTTCCAGCACGTCCAACAGAAGGTCGCCGAGCTCGTCATCATTCTGGAGATCATGAAGGCGTTGCAGACGCAGGCGGAGGCCACTGCCGAGCTCGATGTCTACGGCACCATGACGCCCGGCAAGGACGCCGTGAACGTCGCCCGCAACTACTTCCCGCAGGTCTACCCCCGCATGGTGGAGATCCTCCAGCTGCTGTCGGCCAGCGGCATGATCATGATCCCTACCGCCGCCGACAGGGCGGGCCCCATGGCGGACAGCATCGCCAAGTACCTCCAGGCGCGCAACGCCGACAGCGACCAGCGCATCAAGCTCTACCGGCTCGCCTGGGACATGACCATCTCCGCCTTCGGCGGGCGCCAGAACCTCTACGAGAAGTTCTTCTTCGGCGACCCGGTGAGGACCCAGTGTGCGCTCTACCAGGGCTACCACATGCAGCCCTACGTGGACCGCGTGCTGGCCTTCCTGGACGGGGTGACCGAGCCGGTCGCCCCAGCGGCGCAGCCGGCGGGCTGAGGCGCGCCGGACCCCGGAGGAAGACGCATGCCCATCCGAGCCGCAGGGACACCCGCGTTCGACATCGTCAGGCTGGCGCACCTGGAGCTGACCGTCACCGACCTGGACCGGTCGCGCGCGTTCTACGTCGATGCCCTGGGCCTCGTCGAGACGGCCCGCGACGGGACGGGGGAGGCTGGCACGCTCTACCTGCGCGGGCTCGAGGAGCGCAGCCACCACGCGCTGGTCCTCCGTCAGGGGAGCGCGCCGGCGTGCACCCGGATCGGCTACCGGGTGCGCAGCGAGGACGACCTCGACCGGGCCTACGAGCTCTTCGCCGGGATGGGGCTGGAGGCGGCCTGGGCGGTCCGCGAGGGTCAGTCGCGCACGCTTCACGTCCGCGATCCGTTCGGCGTTCCGCTCGCCTTCTACGTGCGCAGCGACCAGCAGCCACGCCTGTTGCAGAGCTACGGTGCCTACCGGGGCGCGGCCGTGCAGCGCATCGATCACTGCAACTGCTTCGCCGCCGACCTGCAGGCGACCTACGACTTCTACGCCGGCCGGCTCGGCTTCCGCACCAGCGAGTACACCGAGACCGAGCCCGAGGACGGCAGCGAGGGGGCGCTGTGGGGCGCCTGGCTACAGCGCAAGGGCAACGTCCACGACCTGGCGCTGACCAACGGGCGCGGACCCCGGCTCCACCACGTGGGGCTGTGGACGCGCGGCGAGCTCGACATCCTGCACGCCTGCGACGTGCTCGCCAGCACCGGCTGGCTCCGCGCGATCGAGCGGGGGCCTGGCAGGCACGGCATCTCCAATGCCTTCTTCCTCTACCTGCGCGACCCCGACGGTCACCGCGTGGAGCTGTTCACGGGGGACTACCTGACGGTCGATCCGGACTTCGAGCCGATCCGCTGGACGCTCGACGATCCTCGGCGACAGACCCTCTGGGGGCAGCCCGCGCCGACGTCGTGGTTCGAGGAGGGCACGCCGTTCGACGGGGTCGAGGTGGCCGAGCCCAGACTCCAGGCCCGCCCGATCCAGATGGGCTAGCGGCCGGCTCAGCGGCGGCGAGGCGGTGGCGAGGCGGTGGCGAGCCGGCGGCGAGGCGGCGACCTCGAGTCCGGCCCGCGAGCTCGAGCGCGACCGGCGGCCGCGGGCGGCGGGCCTGGGGACGGGCCTGGGGACGGGCCTGGGGACGGACGGCCCGCTGTATGAAGGCCGCACGCTCCCGTCCTGTGGTGCACGCTTCACATGGATCCGGGCGGTCCTCCTAGGCTGGCATGTCCGCCGGGGCGGTCCGCCTCCGGCGACCCCGGCGCCGCCATGCCGGCGCCGTCATGCCGGGGTCGACGGGACCCGTGCCGGGCGGCCGGAAGGAGGAGCGCGATGACGAGAACGTTGCGCAAGGTTGCCGTCCCGCTTGCGGCAGCCATCCTTGGCGCGGCCTTCGCAGCCGGGCCCTCCAGCAGTTCCTCCGCGACGTCGACACAGATGCCGGGCACCGTGCCGAGAGGTCCGGCGCAGAGACTGGCCGGCCCGCCGACGCCGCAGCCGTCGGCGGCGCAACCCGCGACTGCCGGCATCGTCGGGCAGGCCCTGAAGAGCACCGAGGTGACGCTGCTCGCCGGCGCTCCCGGAAGCGGGGCCGCGGTGCTCGCGACGCGGAAGGCGTCGCAGCTGGCGGGGGGCGGCGCGGGGCCGCTGCCGGACGCGCGCTTCGCCACCCTCAGCGTGAGCGGCCACGAGGTCACCTTCGCGGTCGCAAGCGCCGGAGGCGGTACGTCCCCCATCGAGCTCGCCGTCACCGGCGTGCCCGGCTCGTCGGCGGCGTCGCGCGTCTCGCTCACGACGGTGGCGACCTACCTCTACGATGCCGTCGACGGGAACGCCCCGGCCGTCGTCCTGGAACGGGGGCGCGGCGCGAGCGCCATCGCCTTCGCGGTCTACGATCCGGCCAAGCCGGCGGCGAGCATGCCGGTGAGCGGCGCGACCCAGGCCATGAGCATCGTCAACGGCCAGGTCACGAGCTACCAGGTCCGGGAGGCCGGCGCCGGCGTCGCCAACCTGGTGATCGCCTCAGGTACGCACGAGGGCCAGCGGCTCACCGCCGTGATCGGGTGACGTGATCGGGTGACGCGACCGGCTCGCTCGTTCTGGGCGGGCGCGCGACTCACAGCCGCCGCAGGGTCTCCAGGTCGCGCTTGTGGCCCAGCTCGTCGTCGCCCATCGGCGTCTCCAGCACCATCGGCAGCTCGCTGAAGCGCACGTCGTGGATGATCCGCACGAAGAAGTCGGCGCCGATCTCGCCGTCCAGGATGTTGGCGTGGCGGTCCTTGTGGCTGCCCAGAGGGTGCTTGGCGTCGTTGAGGTGGACGGCCATCAGGCGCTCGAGGCCGACCTCGGCGTCGAGTTCGGCGAGCATGGCCTGGTAGCCGCCCTCGTCGCGCAGATCGTAGCCGGCCACGAAGGCGTGGCACGAGTCCAGGCACAGCCCCAGGCGCTCGGGGGCGTCCACCCGCGCCTGAATTGCCCCCAGCTCGCTGAACGGTGCCCCCAGGGTGGTCCCCTGCCCGGCGGTGTTCTCCAGCAGCACCCGCGCCTGGAGATCCGGCAGCTGCCCGAACACGCGGTCCAGGGAGCGTGCCACCCGCTCGATGCCGGCGTCCACGCCGTCTCCCTTGTGGGCTCCGGGGTGGAGCACCAGGCCGGGCACGCCGAGGGCGTCGCAGCGCTCGAGCTCGTCGGCCAGCGCGGCCAAGGACTTCTCGAGAATCGCCGGGTCGTTGGCGGCGAGGTTGATCAGGTAGCCCGCGTGCGCCACCACCGGCAGGCCGGTCTCGGCGGCGGCGGCCCGGAAGCTGGCCACCTCGTCCTCGGCCAGGGCCCGGCCGCTCCAGCGGCTGGCGTTCTTGACGAAGATCTGCAGAGCGTCGCAACCGATCTCCCGGCCGCGCTCGAAGGCCTTGTGGGTGCCGCCCGCTACCGAAACGTGTGCTCCCAGTCGTGCCATGGGCGGCAGTCTACCGCGCCGCCGGCCGCGCCGCCCGCCGCGACGCTGCCGACCCCTGGGCCGCCAACCGCGGCGCCGCCGGCCCCCGCGGGGCGCCGCGTCCCGGCGCCGGAGACGGCAGGGACGGAGTGGTAGACTCGCGGCCGTGGTCGTCGCCCAATTGGACCTGCCGGAGCCCGCGGCCCTGGCGGAATTCCTCGACGAGCAACTCCGCGCCGGCGACCGGCTGGTGCAGGTGTTCTCGGAGTGCGAGGTCCTCTACAGCGGCCGCGCCGCCAGCGTGGCCGAGGCCGGGGACTACCTGGTGATGGTCAAGCAGGACGGCAGCGTCCAGGTGCACAACTACCGCAGCGTCAAGCCGGTCAACTGGCAGCCGCAGACCGACGACATCGTGGTCGGCGTGGAGGACGGCGTGGCGGTCCTGCGGGCCGAGCGCTTCACCCCCAGCGAGATGGTGCGGGTGGCCTTCCTCGCCCCCGCCATGGCGCTGGCCGTGCGCCTCTCGGAGGGCGGGGACTTCGTGCTGGTCGGCAGCGAGGCGGAGATGCAGCGCCGGCTGGCGCGCCACCCGGAGGTCGTCGAGGCGGGGCTCGAGGTGCTCGACCGCGAGCTGCCCACCGACGTGGGCGGCATCGACCTGTTCGCCCGCGACGCCGCGGGGAGGCTGGTGGTGGTGGAGCTGAAGCGCGGCAAGGCCAGCCACGAGGCAGTGCATCAGCTCAGCCGCTACGTGGAGAGCGTACGCCGGGCCACCGGCGAACAGGTGCGTGGCATCCTGGCCGCACCGTCGGCGACCGCCCCTGCGCTGACGCAGCTGGGCAACCTCGGCCTGGAGTTCCGCGAGCTGTCGGCCCTGCCCGAGGTCGACGACGGCGGCGCCTCGCAGCCGCTGCTGTTCGAGGCCGCGACCTCGTAGTCGCGGCGAGGCCCTAGGCGTCGCCTGACGCGCCCGTGCGCGCGTGGGGCCGGTTCTGATGCTTCGGGCCCTCCTGGCTGCGGCCGCGACGCGCCCGTGCGCGCGTGGGGCCGGTACGCGCGGGGGCGCCGCCCGCCACCTCCTCGGCGACCGCAGGCATCGCCCACCACCACGCGGTAAACTGTTCCGGATGAAAGGGACGCCCGGCTCCGCCGACTACCTCGACCTGGCCAGGCTGGTGTTGAGGCTCTCTCGGCACCTCACCCGCACCTTCGACGAGGTGCTGGTGCCCGCGTTCGGCATCACCACCAAGGACCATCTTGTGCTGCGCATGGTCCAGAGCGGGGAGGTGCACCCCGGAGGGGTGGCGGCTCGCCTCAACATGCCGCCGGCCAGCGTCAGCCGGGTGCTCGAGCGCCTCGAGTCGAAGGGCTACCTCACCCGCAGCGTCGACGCCCACGATCATCGCCGCTTCCGGCTGGCGTCGACGCGGGCGGGCGACCGCGCCGTGGAGGGCATCCGCGAGCTGATGCGCGAGACGCTCGGCCGGAGCTACGCCCACGTGCCGCCGGAGACACTGCGGTCTGCCATCGACGGCCTCACCACCCTGAACGCGGTGCTCGAGCAGCGCTGAGGCCGCGCCGTCAGCGCGCGCGCAGGTACTGCAGCGGGAACAGCGGCGTGGGATCGAGTCCCAGCGCCCGAGCCGCCTGCTGCGGCCAGCTGGGATTGCGCAGCATCTCGCGCGCGAGCAGCACCAGATCGGCCCGGCCCGAGGCGACGATGTCGGCGGCCTGCTGCGGCTCCGTGATCATGCCCACCGCCCCCGACGCCACCCCCGACTCGGCGCGCACGCGCGCGGCAAAGGGGACCTGGTAGCCGGGCCCCGTCGGCACCGCCACGCCGGGGACCACGCCGCCGCTGGAGCAGTCGACGAGGTCGACCCCGAGTGCCGCCAGCCGGCGCGCCAGGTGCACGGTGTCGTCGGCGTCCCAGCCGCCGTCGACCCAGTCCGTTGCCGACAGCCGGGTGAACAGCGGCTTGTCCTCGGGCCAGGCCCGCCGGACGGCGTCGACGACCTCCCGCAGCAGGCGCGTGCGGCCGTCGAACCCGCCGCCGTAGGCGTCCTCACGGTCGTTCGCCAGGGGCGAGAGGAAGCTGTGGAGCAGGTAGCCGTGGGCGCCGTGGATCTCGACCACGTCGAAGCCGGCGTCGAGGGCGCGCGCGGCGGCCTCGCCGAAGGCGCGGACGATGCCGTCGATGCCGTCCCGGGCGAGCGCGGCCGGACGCGGATACTCGGGTGCGAAGGGCTCGTCGGTCGGGCCCACCACCTGCCAGCCGCCGTCCGCCTCCGGCACGGCGCCGCGGCTCTCCGCCCAGGGGTGCCAGGTGCTGGCCTTGCGGCCGGCGTGTGCCAGCTGCACCCCTGCAGCCGCTCCGGCCTCGTGGATGAAGCGGGTAATGCGCCGCAGGCCGTCGACGTGGGCGTCGAGCCACAGGCCCAGGTCGCGCGGCGAGATGCGCCCGCGGGCTTCCACCGCGGTCGCCTCCAGCATCACCAGGCCGGCGCCGCCGGCGGCGCGCGCGCCCAGGTGGACGAGGTGCCAGTCGCCGGCGAAGCCGTCGACCGAGCTGTACTGGCACATGGGCGAGACGGCGACACGGTTGCGGAGGCGCACCCCGCGCAGGTCGAGGGGATCGAAGAGCGCTGCCATGGCGCCAGTATGACCGCGTTGCGACGACGAGGCACGGGCCGCCGGCGACAGCGGCAGCGCTGCGGGCGCCTGGCTCGGCAGGGGCCGGGGCGCCACCGGCTCGAGCCGGCCGAGACCCCTGCAGCACGGGCACGGATAAAGCTTCTCACGCCGTCTGCGGCGCGCTCGTTGCTAGAATCAGGCGGCATGCCGCTCTTCCGCAAGGACCCCTTCGGCCGCGCCTGGGTGCTCATCTCCCCGGAGCGCGGCCTGGTGGCGTCGGACTTCGGCAGCGTCATGCCGCTGCCCGAGCGCTCGCCGCTCTCCCCGGGCAACGAGCGGGAGACCGGCCCGGAGGTGCACGCGGTGCGTCCCAGCGGCACCGGCAGGGGAGAGCCGGGGTGGCGCATGCGCGTCATCGCCCACCCCTCGGCGCTGGTCGACGGCCGCAGCTTCCACGAGGAGGGCGACGACCTCTTCCGCCAGGCGGTGTCGAGCGGCTACCAGGAGCTGATCGTGGAGCACCCCGACGCGCGCATGACGCTCGACGCCATGCCGCGCGGGCATCTGGTGGACGTGCTGAGGCTCTACCGCGAGCGGCTCGCCCTGCTGGCGGGCAATCCCGACATCCGTCACGTGCAGATCACCCGCAACGTGGGCCTGGCCGCTGGCGCGCTCTACCAGCACCCGCACGCCCAGGTGCTGGCGGTGCCGGTGGGCAGCCGCTGGGTGGAGGAGGAGGTCGAGGCGGCCGAGCGCTATGGCCGCGACCACGGCAGCTGCCTGTTCTGCGACGTGCTCCAGCGCGAGCTCGAGCGGCGCGAGCGGGTCGTCACCGTCAACGAGGCGTATGTCGCGATCGCGCCCTACGCCGCCAAGACCCCTTTCGAGACGTGGATCCTGCCGCGCGCGCACGAGAGCGCCTTCACGGCGGTGGCGGCCAACACCCTGCCGCTGCTGGCCGACCTGCTGCAGACGGTGGTGCGCGCGCTCAACGATGCCCTCGACTGCCCGCCCTACAACATGCTCATCCACACCCTGCCCGGCGAGGGCGACGCGCACTTCCACTGGCACATCGAGCTGCTCCCGCGGCTCACGCAGCAGGCGGGCTTCGACTGGGGCAGCGGCTTCTACGTCAACCCCACCCCGCCCGAGGACGCGGCCCGCTTCCTGCGTGAGGCGCTGGCGCTGCAGGAGGTCCAGCCGTGAGCGTGGTGCCCCGCGGCTACGGTGAGGCGACCGCCGAGGTCGCCGATGCCGTGGTTGCCGGCAGCGAGCCGCAGGCGAGGGCAGCGGCACAGCGCCGTCGCGCTCGGCGCGCCGTCGCGGCTCGCGGGGCTCATCGTGTGTTGACGGTGCTGGCGCTGGTGGGTAGCCTGCACGCCCTGTTCCTGATGGGGGTGGAGGGCTGGCGCTTCGTGTCGGAGCGGCGGGCGGTCGTCCGGCTGCAGCAGCAGGTCGGCGACCTGCAGAGCCAGGCGCAGGGGTTGAAGCAGGTGATCGACCATGCCGGCGACCAGCACTACCGCGAGGACCTGGCGCGGCGGCAGGGCTTCATGTACCCGCAGGAGCTCCGAGCGGTGACCCAGCAACCCCCTGCGGCACGCGAGCCGTCGGCCGCGGCGCAGCCCCCGACCTCGTCCTCGGCCCCCTGACGGTAGCGGCGTCAGGCGACGCCCACGGTATCCTGGGCGGAACGCCAGTGGAGCGGAGGCTGGATCCGTGTCCGACGACACCTTGGCCTGGATGAACGAGCTCACCGCCGACATGGAGGAGCGGCGCAAGCGCGTCGTGGTCGGCGGCGGCGAACAGCGCGTGCGCAAGCAGCACGAGGCCGGCAAGATGACCGCCAGGGAGCGCGTCGAGGCGCTCCTCGACGAGGGCTCGTTCGTGGAGCTCGGCGTGTTCGTGAAGCATCGCGGCGGGGAGCTGATGGAGGGCATCGAGGCACCCGGCGAGGGCGTGGTCACCGGCTACGGCGAGGTGGACGGGCGCACCGTGTTCGTGTTCAGCCAGGACTTCACGGTCCTGGGCGGCAGCCTGGGCAAGATGCACGGCGGCAAGATCGCGGCCGTCATGGACCTGGCGGTGCGCACCGGCGCGCCCATCGTGGGCCTCAACGACTCCGCCGGCGCCCGCATCCAGGAAGGGGTCGACTCGCTCTCGGGCTACGGCGAGGTGTTCTTCCGCAACGCCGTCTACTCCGGGGTGGTGCCGCAGATCTCGGCCATCCTGGGGCCCTGCGCGGGCGGCGCGGTGTACAGCCCGGCGCTCACCGACTTCGTGCTGATGGCGCAGGGCAGCTCCTACATGTTCATCACCGGCCCCGAGGTGATCCGCTCGGTGACCAAGGAGGAGGTCAGCTTCGAGGAGCTGGGAGGCGCCGACGTGCACAGCCGCACCTCCGGCGTCGCCCACCTCGAGGCCGAGGACGATGCCGCCGTGCTGCGCAAGGTGCGGGAGCTGCTGGCCTTCCTCCCACAGTCGGCCAAGGAGGCGCCGCCGAGGCGCGAGACGCGCGACGCGGACGACCGCGAGACGCCGGAGCTGCTGGGCATCGTGCACCCCGACCAGCGCCGTCCCTACCCCATGGTGGACGTGGTGCGCACCATCGTCGACGACGGCATCTTCCTGGAGATCCAGCCCGACTTCGCCCGCAACATCGTGGTCGGCTTCGCGCACCTGGGCGGGCAGTCGGTGGGGGTGGTGGCGAACAACCCGCGGCACCTGGCCGGCACGCTCACCATCGACGCCAGCGACAAGGCCTCGCGCTTCATCCGCACCTGCGACGCCTTCAACGTGCCCATCGTCACCTTCGTCGACGTCACCGGCTTCTTGCCGGGAGTGGCGCAGGAGCACGGCGGCATCATCCGCCACGGCGCCAAGATGCTCTATGCCTACGCCGAGGCGACCGTGCCCAAGATCACGCTGATCGTCCGCAAGAGCTACGGCGGCGCCTACCTGGCCATGAACTCGCGCGACATGGGCGCGGACGTGGTGCTCGCCTGGCCCACCTCGGCGGTCGCCGTGATGGGCGCGGAGGGGGCCGCCAACATCATCTACCGCCGCGAGATCAAGGGCGCGAGCGACCCCGGCGGCGCCCGCGCGCAGCGCATCGAGGAGTACCGCCGCCGCTTCGACAACCCCTATGTGGCGGCGGGCCATGGCTACATCGACGACGTGATCGACCCCAAGGACACGCGCCGTCACCTCATCCGCCACCTGCAGATGCTGGAGGGCAAGGAGCAGAGCCGGCCCTACAAGAAGCACGGCAACATGCCGCTCTGAGGCGACGGGTTTACCGGCTCGGCGGGCGCGCTGATCGAGATGGTCGTCTCGAGCCCGGCCGCCGTCACCGACGCCGGCGTCGAGGTGCTCACGCCCGGGGGTTTCGACGCCGGCGCCAGGATCTTGCTCGCCCGGGGGTACCGCTGAGGGAGGGTTCAGCCGCGGCTGCCGCCGCCGCGTGTCAGGCCGCCGCGTCGGATGCCCACACGCGTGCCCCGGCCTTGGCGCGGTACATGCGGTGGTCGGCGCGGGTGAGCAGCGCGTCGAGGTTGATGCCGTCGGCCGGCGCGGATGCCGCGCCGGCATTGATGTGGAGCGGTGCTCCGACGCTGTGGATGTGAGAGAGGCGATCCTCGATACGGCGGGCGACGGCCTCGGCCGTGCGCAGGCCGGAGCGGGGCAAGAGCGCGGCGAACTCGTCTCCGCCCCAGCGGAAGGCGGTGTCGGCCTCCCTCACGCTCGCCAGCACCGCCTGTGCCACCCTTCGCAGCGCTTCGTCGCCTGCGACGTGTCCGAACGCGTCGTTGAGGTCCTTGAAGTGCGCGAGATCCATCACCAGCAGGGTGAGCTCCTCCCCGTGGCGGGCCGCCAGCGCCAGCTCCCGGGCCGCCTGCTCGTTGAACATGCGCCGGTTGCCGAGCCCGGTGAGCTCGTCGGTGCGCGCCACGAGGTCGAGCCGCGCACGTGCAGCCGTCTCGTGCAGGAGGAAGCCGACCACCGGCGCGAGGTCGCTCGTGGCTCTGGTGGCGGTGGCGCCGAAGGCGTGAGGGTCGTGCAAGGAGTCGAGGTTGAGGACGGCCAGCACGTCACCTCGGTAGGCGATCGGCAGGCACAGGTCGGCGGCGATCTCGTCGACGCGGCCGGCGTTGCGCATGCGGTCGCGCGGGGTGGTGAGCGCGCTGACGTCGCTGACGCTCTGATCGCCCGTGGTTACCAGTACCCTAGGCACGCCCGCCGTCCAGTGCTCGCCGTCGCCGTACCAGACCTTCATGGCGTCGATGCTGAGACGGAGGTCGGTGAGACCCTCCAGATCGAAGCCGGCGGCGGCCACATAGCGGAAGGTCCCGTCGGCGCCGCGCACCAGCAGGCTGCCTGCCTCTGCGGTGCGCACCACGCGCATGGCGGTCTCGAGCGCCCGCTGGTACATGCTGTCCACCGGCGTTGCCAGCAGCTCGCGCTGCAGGCGCACCATCTCCGAGAGGCGGTGCTCGGTGTCGCGCTGGATGATCGCTCCCAGGAGAACGCTGGCGGCGCCGTCGAGCAGGACACGGGTGCGGTGCGGCCAGTCGTGCGGGCGGTCGTGGTATAGCGCGATGAGGAGCTCCTCGCCGACGCGGTCGCCCGCCACGGGGACGATGGCGAGCGCCCCGAGCCCCAGCTCGGCGAGCCGCTGACGGGCGGCGGGCTCCTTGCTCGAGCGGCCCAGGTAGATCGGGCGGCCCTGGCGCCGCGCCCTCCAGACGAGGGTGTCGCCGTAGGGCACGCCTTGCTGGCACAGCTCTCGCATGCTCCGCGGCACGGTCCCGGCCTGCGCCTCGACGACGAAGCGGCCCGCACGGTACCTGAGCACGGACCCGCCGGTGGCGGCGGTCTCGCGGAGCACCAGATCGAGCAGCCTGCCCTCGATCGGTTCGCTGTCCCTGTCCTGATTCTGGCGCACCAGCTCCATCACCAGCCGCGCTGCGTGCCCCTCGCGAAGGCTGCCGATGAGCGCTCGGAGGTGCCACCAGGGCGGCCGGGGCCGCGTCACGGCCGGAGGCTTCACGACGACCTCGCGTTCGCCGGCGCTTCCCTGCGGCGCCGCAGGGGACTCGACGGTTGGCGACGGCGAAGGGCTCGTGGCCTTCAGGGTGCCTGACGTGGGAGCGTCGGGTGGCTTCATGGGTGCGACCTCGGTAGGGGCTCGCGCCAGCCCCCCATCCGTATCTTGGCCGCCGTGGACTGTCAAGACTCTTACAACCCGGCGGGCGGCGCGCCGCTGCCTTGCCCGCTCGGCCGCGCCCGCGGCGCCAATGAGGCGCGGCGTGGACGGGACGAACAGGTGCTTGAGGGTATTGACAGTCTTTTTCCCCGGGTAATATCATGCGGCATGGACGATCCAGCGACATTCGCCGCCTTCGACGGGGAGGCGCAGCTTGCCAGGGGGTCCCTTCGCGACGTGGTTGCAGCCGTCAAGCGTCGCTGGGACGAGGATCCCGGCGCTCTGGTGCTGGTATTCGAAGACGCCAGCGGGCGCCAGCTCGACTTCGACCTGCGAGGCTCGCTCGGCGAGGTGTTGGGGCGCGTCGACCCGCGACCCGCCCGCGCCGGCCGCGGCCGGCCGCGCCTGGGGGTGACGTCGCGTGAGGTGACGTTGCTGCCGCGCCAGTGGGCCTGGCTCGAAGCCCAGCCTGGCAGCGCGTCCGCCAGCCTGCGGCGGCTCGTGGATGCGGCCCGGGCCAACGAGACGGCGCGCGACCGGGCACGGCGGGCGGCCGCCGCCACGGGCCGGGTCATGACGGCGCTGGCGGGCAACCACGAGCACTTCGAGGAGGCCTACCGCGCCCTCGACGCGGGCGACCGGTCCCGCTTCGAGGCGCTCAGCGCCGGCTGGCCCGCGAGCGTCCGCGCCTACCTGCTGGATCTGGCTCGCGACGCCCTGACGGCGGGCCGCTGAGCGGGGGGACGCCATGCCGACCGAGATCGAGGGGATGATCGCCGGCGCCCTCGGCGTCCCCGGCAGACGGCCGCGCTGCTGACCGCGCGGCGCCTCGACCGCGGCGCTCAGCGGCGGCTGGTGAGTGCCAGCTCGACGGCGAGGCCCAGCATGACGACGCCGCCTCCCACCCTGAGGGCGCGTTGCGTTCTGGCGGAGCGGGCGAGCCAGGCGCGGGCCGTGCCCGCCGCCACAGCCCAGGCGCTGTCCGACACCAGCGCGATGCCCACGAACAGCAGGCCGAGTAGCAGCATCTGGGGTGCGACCGGTCCCCGTGACGGCGCGACGAACTGCGGCAGCACCGCGGCGAAGAACACGGTCGCCTTGGGGTTGGTGGCGCCAACCACGAGGCCGTCGAGGAACGCCCGCCGGCGCGGCGCGCCCGTCCGGGCGGGCGGCCCCCCGGCGGGACCGCGGCCGGCCGCGAGTGGCCGCCTGCGGAGGGCGGCGATGCCGAGCCACGCCAGGTAGGCCGCACCCAGTAGCTTGACCACGGTGAAGACGATGGCGGAGCGCTCCAGGACCAGGCCGAGGCCGAGGGCGACCAGCACCACTTGCAGGTAGACCCCGGCGGCGTTGCCGGCCACGGTGGCCAGCGCGGCCCGGCGCCCCAGCGCCACGGCGCGGCCGATGACGAAGAGCACGCTCGGTCCGGGGACCACGATGAGGACGAACGCCAGGAGCGCGAACGTGAGGAGCTTGCCTGCGTCCATGGATCGGCCTCCCGTCACTCGGCCGTGACTGCAGCCGGGCGGATGCGGTCATGCTACGGCAGGCGGGCGACAGGCGCGGGAGATCCACCGGCTAGCATGGACGTCCCCCAAGGAGGTGCGGCATGAGCACGCTCAACACGCTGATCGATCACGCTATCCGCCTCGGCTTCGACGTGCTTGCCGCCATCGTCATCCTGGTGGCCAGCTGGCTGGTGGCGCGCTGGGCGGCGGCGCTCGCGCGCGGTGTGGCCGAGCGAACTGGGCGGATCGATCGCACCGTCACCAACTTGCTGGCCCGCCTGGTGCGCTGGACGGTCCTCGCCTTCACCGTGATCGCGGTGCTGGGACGCTTCGGGGTGCAGACCGCCAGCCTGGTGGCCCTGCTCGGCGCCGCCGGCCTGGCCGTCGGCCTGGCACTGCAGGGCGCGCTCTCCAACGTGGCTGCCGGTGTCATGATCATCGCGCTGA
>Ga0315535_1000555_pt1 | contig 26593 bp, 25 predicted proteins | sample SalMarSW160220MG_2_FD_203092 | JGI IMG/M metagenome (GOLD analysis project Ga0315535, IMG submission 203092) | Salt marsh sediment microbial communities from the Plum Island Ecosystem LTER, Massachusetts, United States - Salt Marsh Sediment SW1602-20 ... | reverse complement strand
TCGTAGTTGTTTATTCAAATGTTTATCCTGCGAAAATTTTTTTGGCCAATTTGAAAACGCGGCCCCTGTTGCTGCATATCACTATTAAATTTTAAAGGTGATATTATGATTAGCAGAAGCAAAGCAACAGTAAAGATCGTTCTGGCCCATCGGTCAAAGAAAAGTAAAACAGATGGCAAGCAGGCCATTCAACTATGGGTAACCTACAACAGGAAACCAAAATATTTCGGATTGGGTTATTCAGTTTTGGAAGAGGACTTTCTCCGAATACATAATGGCAATGTTCGGGGTGATCTGCGGGATTTGAAAATTAAACTTCAGGATATTGAGTCGAAGGCAAATTCTATCATGGGTGAACTGGACCCATTTTCCTTTACTCAGTTTGAAACCCGTTTCTTTCGTCCACGGAGCATCCATAATAACGCTATTATGTACCTCCGAAAGGAAGTGAATAAAGCGAAGGAAGAAGGGAGGATTAGCTCCATGGATATGGCTAAAAATACCTTAAATTCGATACAGCGATTTACCAGGAATGGGGATATTTCGTTTGACGATATAACAGTCGACTGGCTTAAGTCCTACCAGCGTGATATGGAAAAGATGGGCAATAGTATTTCCACGGTAGGTATGTACCTGAGAACTGTCCGTGTGGTATTTAATAATGCGATGAAGGATGGAGTTATCACAAGAGAGCAATATCCATTTGGTAAGGGGAAATATGAAATACCGGAAAGCAGAAATATCAAAAAAGCTCTTAACCTAAGGGACCTGAAAAAGATATTGCAATATACTCCTGTACCCGATAGCCGGGAAGAATGGGCCAGTGATATGTGGCTGTTTATTTATCTGTGTAATGGAATCAATCCAAAGGATATTGCACGCCTGAAATACAGAAGCTTAGATAGTGACCAAATTACCTTTATTCGGACAAAGACAAAGGATTCCAGGAAACAGCAGCGACCCATTGTAATTCCTATGTCAGACAAAATAAAGGAAATCATCAACCGATGGGGTAATACTGACCAGGCTTCAGATACATATGTATTTCCGATACTGAAGTCAGGTTTATCACCTCGGCAGATTCATGACCGGGTTCATGACTTCTACTCCGATATAAATACGGAAATGAAAGCCATTGCTTGCAATCTCGGTATCTCAGTTCCGGTCACAACCTATGTGGCTCGCCATAGTTATGCAACGGTATTGAAACACAAAGGTGCTCCGCTGGAATTCATTTCAGAAAGCCTCGGTCACTCCGATATACGCACCACCGAAAGCTACCTGGCATCATTTGACCTGGAAACTAAGCGCGAATGGAGCCAGAAATTGCTCGATCTGTAATCCGACATAAACCATGCCCCCAGAGCTCATTTGAAGCCATCTGGGGCACTTTTTCACCTCAGATGATTAGCAATATACCTGGAATACGTATGCAACCTGGCAGCATACAGGCAGCTTGATAATAGCTGTCCCGGAAAAGCAATACAGGCCTGCCGTATTTACACCAGCAGGCCTGTACAACATGAAAATTTAGACGCATTTACAAACCCTTGTTCCCTTACATCATTACATTGAATTACAAACACAAAAATTAAATGTAACCCCCATTACACCCTACTTATTACATCCTTACATCCTTTTTCCATAAATCATAATATTTAAATTATCATCCAGTACAGTTTCAAACCTGAATTAATTCCCAAACAGCCCTGTATTGTTGTCCGGAGTGTCCTGATGAACCAGTTCAGTTGCTTCTATCAACTCAGTACCGGGTAATAGTGTTACTTCATAAGGCCGGTGTGTTTTCCCCTCAATCGATCTGGGTGGATTATCATAACCTGCCTTTTTCAGATAAACACCAAGTTGTCTTGGATTAACAGCATTTTTATTATTGAGAACCTCATTGATATGCTCCGCAATCTGCGTAGCTGTGCAAAGCTGGGTGCCCTTCTCTACGAATCGATTAATGTATTCCTCATATGGATGAACCTTTCTGAAGGGTTCATTGTAGTCAGCCAGCATCTTCTGCTCTTCACTGTTCAACCAATGCTGTTCTTTGGCTTTCCAGGAAGCATAGGTCTGAGACCAGAGTTGAGACATGTCTACTACATGGTTATAATCTGCCGACAATATTTCAATGGGCCAGAATCTGCGCGATCCGGTTGGATCTGTGATAATTTCACTGTGATTAGAGGTGCCAATGAAAGAAGCAATTTTATAAAACACGTTGTTATATCTGCCATACGCAACCCTGACATTAAAGGTTTTCTGGCTCAGGAAGCCTTTTAGCTGCTCATTCGAAGCCTTATTGTTCAGGATTGGTGACAGCTCATCCATCGCAATAATTGCCTTCTCACAGGATAATAGCTTATCGTCTTTATCATCGAAGTTGAAACTCAGCTTTTCTGCGAATAACGAGTGCCAGTTATCTGGCATGAGTTTTCGCATCCACCTGGTTTTTCCTATTCCCTGCGAACCAATTAAAATAAGCAGGTTTTCATTGGGGGAGATGGAGGGATTTGATCCATTTTCCGGTCTGTTATGCAGACCGTTTATCACCCCGATCATCCATCTTCTCAGCAGGATTCCCGGAAGATCAGATTCCCTATCACTTGACAATTTCAAAGTACTAACAAGATCCGGAAATCTGTCCACTCCGTCCCATTCCGGGAGGCTGGCAAGGAAATCATCAACATGATTATACCGCGGAGGAACATACTTGATGAATCCTTCAAACTCCTCCCTTTTTAGTGCCAGTTTAAGCACATCCAGCTTTATTTTGCCTTCGATGTAATCATTGGCCAATTGCCATGTTTCTCCCTCTGGTTCTTCGGTATAGTACAACTGGTAGGTGAGATTGTTGTACTTTAACCTGATATTGCTCTCCTCAAGAGATGTAACACAGCTATTCAAAGCTGCCCCTTTGCCAATGGAAAAGTTCTTGGGATAAGTCCACCCCTGGCTTCTGGCCATATAAATGATTGTTCCTAACGTGACTTTACGTCCAAATTCATTGATCTCTGTGCTATCCCATTTTTCAATGCATTCCTCCTTTTTGAACTTTGGGGAAGTGGCGCTTAATTGCAGGAAGAGTTCCAATCCCAGTCTCGAATCAGAAAACGTGTTTTTCAATGCAAAAAGAGCCTTGATCCAATCACTGTAGTGGTCAAGAAGGTTTACATTTTCCCTTCCACACCAATGAATGATCTCCTGGACAACCTTGACATTTAGTCGGTCATTATCCGGACTGAAAGTATTGAAGTATCCCCCTATTTCCGTGTTTAAAATTGGTTTTGAGGATCGGCCCCGCAGCTGATAATTAAACTGCCACCCCTCAGCCTCGGGATTGTAATAAGCATATTGATCATACGAATAGTAACACAATCGAGCGATATCCGATCCGGATTTATCTATTTGGGTTACCTTATATTTCTTATCATAGTAGCTTACCAAATTATTAAATGCCTGCCTGTGAAAATCAGCAGCATCTTCGATGGAAAGCTCTGGTACTTCCAATTGGTGTATAACCTTGAGCCCGTTACCGGATGGTGAGAGGAATGTCAGAATTACCGATGGTTCCTTTAAGGACTTGATTTTTGCACGTAACCTATCCGGGTTATCGATTTTGTCTATATCAATTACGATCCGTCCATGGTATCGGGTTAATGATTGATTGCTCCGGTACGAAAATTCACCTGCCGGAATAAAAGCCGGCAGCTGTGTTTTCAACCGTTCTTTCTCATGGTAATGAGACATGTCACCTGTTTCTTTAAATTTTCGGTTCGCCATCCTGATGACTGAACATTGTTGCTGCAAATCAATATCCTGCTTAATACTTGTGTAGGCATCTTCAATTGAAATAATACTGACCTGGTCAGGTTTTGTAATGTCTAATAAATTTGTAATCATGACTTTAATGTTAAAAAGTTAATAATTACCTGACCGAGAAAATTTCAGATTGTGAAGTTCATCTGATGACTACAGTAAGGTGATAATTTTGGCACAATGCCAATAATAGAATTCGGGCACCTATTGTGATGCCTGTTCAGCTTCATCGGAATTCACTTCGTATGGCAAGGGTACCACCCGAAGCTTCATAGTTTTCCTGTAAAGCATCAGAAGATAGTATTCGCGTCGCTTAGATCTGACACGTTTCAGCATTTTCTTGTTTCCTGATTCTGTTAATTTTTTTATCAGGTCTTTCCTGCCAAGTGCTATTATATCATAGCAGTCGACTAATTCCGGAGCATGATTTTCTGTCATTTTTCCAATTTCCAGAGCAACAAAAATTTGGTCATCGGAGGAAAGCTCCCCCACATCAATTACAATTGCATTCATAGCCAAGTCGTTTTAAGTTAAAAAATTACCTTATCACAACTCGTTACTACTCACACATTTAATATGGACGAGAGAAAATTCGAGTTTATCAATCGCAAATATATTGTCAAAAGGTCCGAAATGCAATTAATTGTAAACAGAGCGATGTTGATAATTCTAAGGCTGGTATCAATTGATAAAGAGAGTAACCGTTGGATTGCTATTGATTTGCTTAGATAAGTAGCAGACAAGTCCAGGCAGATTATTCACCTCCTTCCGGTGAAAAGACTGTCTTAATCCCTCATTCAAATCAATCCAGAAACTTTGAAGAGAAAGAATCTCTGGGGTATTCTTTGCTATCATATGGCAATGGAAAAAGGATTCAGGAATAAACATATCCCGGTAATCCTGAATCTTATTCTGAAACACAGACCTTTCGGCTTCAATTACACCTATGCAGCTGACAGGAAATTGAACCAGTAAATCTGAGATTTGATTCATAAGGTCATCAACTGTTGTTGAGTTAACAGGTTTAAAGGTCAGGAACTGGTCTCCTTCTGAAAGTTTCTTTTGTCTGCTATGGTAGTTCAATAATTCCTGACCATGATAAAAATCCGATATGTCATTTAATATTTTCATGGGGCTCTGGGTATCAGTATTCAGTATATTAATAATATATAGTATCTATCCTATTCAAGTAGTGAGGTCTCGATGGGAAACCAGTCAAAAAAAATCCCGTCACCAGAACATTCAATTCTTTCGTAGGAATCTGAGCAAATATGGTGATGACGGGATAATAAAATATCTTCATGTGGAAATCCATACTTGCTTATTTATATATTCTTCCTCTCCACGGTGATCTTGTATGTTGCTGCAATTTTTCATCCACATCTGATTTAAATTCTTCTTCAGTGTATTGCCTGTCTTTTTCCAACCAGGCAAGTATCTCGGATTTTTTAAATAACAAACGCTTCCCGTTTTTAAAATGCGGAATCTTTCGCTGAGAAGTCATTTTGTATATGGTCGATGGGGATCGTTTTAGCCACCTGGAACAATCCTCCATATCACCAATAATGTTCTCACTTCTGTTTTCCTTTTCTGCCAGCCTGGCATTAAGTTCGCTAAGCATTATTTGCATGTCAGCGATCCTTCTTTCCAATGATTCGATACTATTTTCCATAATTCTTTTTTATTATGGTATGCACGAGATTGGCCCAGGGTCTCGAAATACGAAAAAATATTTTCAGTTTCACTATTTCTATATTATTCCAACGCACGTATAATCCTTATATACAGGTCTTTATTCTCCGAATAGGTAAATTTATTATTTTTACCCTGCTATGAAAATTGACACGATTTTAAAGCCAAAACCACTATCAGCTATCAGGGAAGAGGTACCTAACCGCTACCGGTATGCTATGATAGGAGAACACCTGTACGACCTTGATTCCGGAGCTATATTCCAGTCATTCTCTAATACGTCAAAAAACATTTCAACCAAAAATCTTTATGAAAAGATTATCGATGCATTCCGCTCAGGTGATGAAATAGTCACTTGGAATGAAATCTATTTTGGAGGATTTCACTTCCGGGATTTTATTATACTAAACGAATTATTCAGCCCGGTCCAGAAATGGGATATGAGTTTTTGCAATAGCATCTTTAATGGAGAAACAGAAATATTTGAGATCCAAATAATAAACATCACCGCTGAGGAACATTACATTTTATGTACAAAGGACAGGTCATACAAAGATCAATTGTTATCCGAGGTTAGTGACCTAGAACTGGTAAAACTCCATCTTGAGTTCGAATCCCTTGGAGGAAAGTATGATAGCCCCAGCCGTTTCATCGATCTTGTTGAACGAGCCGGATGGGAAAATGGGATTAAAATGATTACAGCGATCAATAGTGTTCTTACCATGATTCAGTCAATGGGTAAACTCGGTAAGGAGGAAATCATTACCAGGATGAGCGATCGACTACAAGTAGATGATCATGATATTATTTACAGATTTTATCCCGGAAACGAGTATCAACTAATAACCCGTCACCTGGTTGAAGAAAATACTACTGCTGTTAGGATTTACAAAGGTGATATCGAAGAATATTCTGAAGAAGTGTTTAAGTGGGAATAGAACTAGTGAAGGTTTCATAAATTCAACCGACTACCATTTTTTACCATGGCATTCAAAACAGGATACCCCCGCGGTACCACCTTCTAAATCAGAACCATGACAACTAACACAATTTGTTAGTGGTTGCTCAAGTCCGCTCTTATGCATAAATCCATCTTTGCTTATAGAATGATCTGAAGGAGGAGAGTAATTGTGATCCTGTGTCTTTTCACAAGAAATAATGAAAAAAAGAACTAGACATAGAATCGAAACCATTCCTGCAGTATGGCCTTTCATCTCCTTTTTGATGTTAATTTGAATCTTCATAACCCCGGTATTTTATCTTTGTTCATATAAACTTTGTTTGGGAAGGATTATTGTTTTGATTTTCAAATACCAACTAAATGAAGGCTTCACCATAGCATATCATTTAGCAGTTGTTAAATGATATATCAAAAATTATCTCAGGAATATCTCTTCATAATAGTAACACGTAGCTAGTTAGAGGCCACTATTTTAACACTGTAAACTTGAGTAATAATCCATAGATAAGTACCAATATAATATAAATACATCGCCTCGATTGTCTTTGAAAGCGTAGCTATAGAATGAAGCCAGGGACTTTTTAATTACTGACTCCTAACTTTTTAAATTACAGTGACTTTCCAAGCACTAATTGCTAACTTTAGAATTCCTTTAGAATCATTATATCTATTTGCACTATGAAAGTTTTAATCATAGAGGATGAATTCGAACTGCTTATCGCTATAAGTAATTTTCTGACCAGGGAAAACTATATATGCGAATTAGCAGAAAATTTCATGAAAGCTGAGGATAAGATTGCGAGCTATGAGTATGACATCATTCTTCTTGATATTACCCTTCCTGATGGGAACGGATTAGAATTGTTAAACAGGATAAAGAAACGCCAAAAAATAGCTGGTATCATTATTATTTCTGCAAAAAATTCATTGGATGATAAAATTCACGGCCTTGATCTTGGAGCCGATGATTATATAACCAAACCATTTTCTCTCTCGGAACTAAACTCAAGAATTAAAGCAGTTTTACGACGAAAACAGTTTGATGGAACTAACATAATGACATTCAATGAAATATCTATTGATACCGAAAGTAAGTCTGTATCGATTAATGGAAATGAGATAATCCTTACAAAAAAAGAGTATGATCTCCTGCTCTTCTTTTTGATCAATAAAAACAGGGTACTTACAAAAGAAGCAATAGCTGAGCACTTGTGGGAAGATAATATTGACCTGGCAAGCAATTTCGACTTTATTTATACGCATCTGAATAACATCCGGCGAAAGATAAAATCTGCAGGAGGTTCAGACTATATAAAAACACTTTACGGCATGGGCTATAAATTCACTGATCAATGAAATTTCTGAATAAAATAAACCGCAATTATCTTTTGCCTCTAACTGTCATACTTGTGGCTATAATTATTTCAGTCTATTTTATACTGCGAATAATAATAACACAGGAAGCAAAGGAAAATCTGCTTTCGAGGATGTATCTGGTTGAACAACAGATAAAAAATACAGGTGAAATACCAAATCTCCATCCAATTATTGAAGTCCAAAAGGCTACACAAGAAACCAAATTAAGCCCGTCCTTCAGAAAAGTAAAGATTTGGAACGAATTGGAAAAGGAAGATGAGATCTTTCTTGAATACTCGGGAAAGGTCAACATTGACGGATCGTGGTACATAATTAAACTCCGACAGTTTACATTTGAGAATGAGGATCTTATATTAATTCTAGTTTTTACGTTGTTCATATTGCTTTCGTCAGCATTTACCATATCTTATTTCTCAACAAGAAAAATGAACAGAACTGTCTGGTCCAGCTTTGAACATAACCTCCATGAGATTGAAAATTACAGTCTCAAATTGGAAAAAGACATTGCTTTTGAAAAATCTGATATAGAAGAATTCGAACGGTTAAGCAACATCGTTACTGACTTTACCAGGAAGATGAGATCAGATTATTTATCATTAAAAGAGTTCACGGAAAATGCCTCGCATGAAATCCAGACTCCAGTTTCGATAGCCCTGATAAATCTTGAAGAAATACTACAGCTCGATATCAAAGAAGATCTCTTTCAAAAAGTAGTGATTGTAATTAATTCCTTGAAACGTCTTTCAGCTATTAACCAGAACCTTATCCTTCTGACAAAAATCGAAAACAGGCAGTTCGAAGCGTCAAATGAAGTCTCTTTCAATGAAATATTATTGCGAAAGAAAGATGAATTCTCAGGGCTCTTTGAAGCGAAAGAGGTGGATGTGGAAATTAGGTCAGGAGGAGATTTTAAGGTGAGGATGAATGAATACCTTTCAGACGTTCTCATCGGCAACCTGTTATCGAATGCGGTTAATCATAATATCAAGGGAGGAACAATCAAAATAGTGATAAATCCGAGTGTATTGAAGATCTGTAACACAGCTGAAGATAATACTCTTACCAACGAGAATATATTCAACAGGTTTGTAAGCGGGAATTCAAAATCATCCGGACTTGGCCTCGCAATAGTCAAGCAGATATGTGAGATACACAATCTTGAAGTTCAATATCAAAAAGAAGAGCTCCATTGTTTTACCATACTAATCAAATTATAATAACCAAGAGTGAAAAAAATAGCTATATCCGTACTACTTGTAACTGTAGGATTACTTTTCATAAATGGCCAGGAAAGGAATCTGAATTTTTATATCGACCAGGCAAAGGAAAATAGCCCGCTGATTAACCAGGCAAACAACGAAAACAGGATTGTGTCGCTTGACCTGGAGCAAATAAACAGGATACTTTATAAACCTGAAATAAATCTGATTTCAGGATTCACCTTTTCTCCTATTATTTCCAGAGATAATAACACCAATAGTTTTCATTTGGTAACTGAAGGTGTAACTGATTATATTGGTCACGATCTTGCACTTACTGATGGGGGACAATACCAGGCACTTGTTTCGCTGAGACAACCACTTTTATCAGGATCAAAGTTTCAAGCATATTCAAACAAGGCAACAATTTCAGGTCAAATAAACAAAAATAATATTGCACTCACGGTACATGAATTGGAGCAGGTAGTCCGCTATCAATATCTTCTATGCATCAGATCGAAAAAGGAGGCAGAGAATTCCGTAGTATTAATCAGGAAACTTGAAGAACAGTATGAATTAATGCGAAAACTGGTGGAAAATGGGATTTACAAACAGACCGACCTAATGCTCATGCAGATCGAACTGGAGAATTTTAACCTGGAATATACAATGTACCGTTCAGATTATGTCTCCAATCTTTATGATTTAAACATTATTTGCGGAATATCCGATACTGCCGTTGTCGATCTACGGGATATTGACTTCGCGATCAGTCCTGTAATTCCTGACAAATCAGGCTTTCTTACTGGATTTATACTAGATAGTCTTAACATTTTATCAGACCAGGCTATAGACGAATTGAAATACAAACCTCAACTGGATCTGTTTGCTGATGCCGGTCTCCTTGCTACCTACCTGCCCTATCCACAGAGGTTCGGATTAAGTGCAGGAATGACATTGACGTGGAATATCTTCGACGGACACCAGCGTAACATTCAGAGAGAGAAATCAACTATTAATCTGCAGACGCTTGAGTTTAGGAAAAATCATTTCATGACACAAAATGAAATAAGTAAGAATAAAATACTTATCCAGATAAATTCGGTTAATGAGAGAATGATCATGACTGAAAAGCAGGTAGCCGCATACGGAAAACTTTACGATGCATATTCAAAAGAGTTGAGTATAGGGGAAGCATCAGTCATGGATTTTAAAAATCTACTAAAAGATATTGCCACAAAAAAACTGGAATTGTTACAGCTTAAAACAGAAAAACAATTCTTAATCAATTCATATAATTACCTGAACTACTAAAGATTTAATGATGAAACGATTTTTAATACTAATATATACCTTCAGTTTAATTCATCTGCTACCTTCCTGCAAAACTGATAGTTCTGCAGGAGAAGTGCAAATGCCTGTTGTTTCAGTTAAGGCAGAACCACCTGTCATCGGAACTATTGAAAATGAAATAAACTTTAACGGTAGCACTGTTTACCTTAAAAAAAGCCAGGTTATATCTCCAATTCCAGGCTACATCGTTAGGACTTATGTCAGATTTGGCCAGGAGGTCCAGAAAGACATGATTCTCTTCGAGATAAAAACAAGAGAGAGCAAAGTTCTGGAATCCGGCAATGACACAACAGAAGTATCTGGAGCAATAATGATTCATGCAAGTACAGATGGCTATATTAATGAATTAAACGTTAATGAATCCGGAGTTTATGTGGCAGAGGGCAGCCTTCTCTGCAATATTGTGAATAACAAAGATCTCATGATCAAATTAAACATACCATACGAAAATATTTCTATTCTCAGCGGGGAGAAGAAGTGTAAGATCAGGTTGGTGGACAATACTGTTATCAATGGTTCAGTATTCAGAATACTGCCTTCAGTAGAGGGATCTAATCAGACCCAGACAGTCTTAATAAAACCCAGAACAGACACGCTATTTCCTGAAAACCTGAATATCCTGGTGTCTTTTGTGAAAGATAAGCACGATAAGGCACAGTTGGTTTCAAAATCATCGCTTATGACCAATGAGACTCAAAGTGAATTCTGGATTATGAAAATCGATACGGATAATAAAGCAGTAAAGATTCCTGTCGTAAAAGGTCTTGAAAACGACAGCCTGGTTGAGATAATTTCGCCGGATCTTAGTTCTAATAATCTGATAATCAGCCAGGGGGCTTACGGACTGCCTGACAGCACGATAGTCACCATTGTAAATTGATATGAAGAATATATTTGTAAAGCTAAAAACCCCTATAGCTGTTATCTTGCTTCTTATTCTGGCGGGCGGGGTCTATTCCTACAAGAATTTAAAAACATCATTATTCCCCAACGTCACCTTCCCGAAGATCAAGATCATCGCCGATAATGGAGAACAGCCTGTGGATAAGATGATGATAGAGGTTACAAAGCCGCTGGAAGATGCTATTAAAAGAGTTGAACACATAAGTCTGGTAAGGAGTGCAACTTCCATGGGAAGCTGTGAAATCTCAGCATATATGGAATGGGGTTCTGACATTGATCTCGACAAGCAACAGGTGGAGTCACAAATAGCAAGGATCAAAAGCAATCTGCCTCCTGACATTGAAATCACGATCGAAAAAATGAATCCGTCCATTTTACCTGTTATGGGATACTCCGTGATTTCAGATAAGAAAAGTCAGATTGAACTAAGGCTGATTGCTGAATATATTGTAAAGCCATACTTATCAAGGATACAGGGAGTCTCATCGGTTCAGGTTATTGGGGGGAAGGAAAAGGAATACAGAATCATTCCTGACGATACGAAACTATCCATGTTGAAAATGAATCCCCAAAAAATCATAAATGCTCTGAAGCAGACCAATTTCATTACTTCAACCGGCTATACGACAGATTATAACAGACTCTATCTTACAGTTACGGATGCAACTCTGCAAAACAGGCAGCAACTTGAAAACCTGGTTCTGTTCAATAACGGGATCCGAAGTATTAAGGTCTCGGATGTGGCAGATGTTGAAATAGCAGAACGAAATGAATATATCAAGATCAAGGCTGACGGAAGGGATGTACCGTTGATCGCTGTCCTGAAGCAGCCTGAAAGTAACCTGATTGATGTGGCTGACCAGGTTACGGCAAGTGTAGTTGAACTGGAGAATGTTCTTCCGTCCGGAGTTTCCCTGAAACCATATTACAACCAGTCTGAGTTTGTTCACGACAGCATCAGAAGTATCATCGATGTTCTGTGGATTGGATTGCTCCTGGCAATAGTTGTGGTGGTGATATTTCTTCGTTCGCTAAAAGCAAGTGGTGTTATCCTGATCACGATCCCCCTGACACTTTCTCTAACCTTTATTTCCCTAAGTACATTTGGCTTTGATTTTAATATCATGACCATCGGAGCCATTGCCGCTGCTATTGGTCTGATCATTGATGATGCGATCATTGTTGTCGAACAGATCCATAGGACCCATGAAGAGTTCCCCGACAGGCTCCCAAAGGAACTTGTGGGTAAGGCCATTAGATTTCTCTTTCCTGCTATGATAAGCTCATCACTGGCTACCATAGTCATTCTTATACCCTTTGTGCTCATGACCGGCATTGCTGGGGCGTATTTTAAGATTCTGACAATGACAATGGTCATCACCCTGGTATGTTCCTTTCTGGTAACCTGGATGGGGCTTCCGGTGATTTACCTGCTATTTTCAAGGAATAAACCCCTGGCAAAAAAAGTTGAAATTCACAAAGTTAAAACCCGTAAATGGATCGGGTTCTTTATTGCAAGGCCTCATATAAGTATTGTATTTATAGTATTGCTAATTGTTGGCCTTATTCTTGTGCTCCCGAAACTGGCTACTGGCTTCCTTCCCGAGATGGACGAAGGTTCCATAGTCCTGGACTACAAATCTCCCCCGGGTACTTCACTGGAAGAGACAGACAGGCTGCTTTCAGAGGTGGATAAGATCCTCGAGACTGTTCCCGAAGTAAAAACCTACTCACGACGTACAGGTACACAAATGGGATTCTTCATTACTGAACCTAATGATGGTGATTACCTCATCGAACTTACAAAAACCAGGAATAAAAGTACCGAGGAGGTTGCCGATGACATCCGTAAAAAAGTTGAAGCTGCTGTTCCAGCTCTTACCGCTGACTTCGGACAGGTGATCACCGACATGCTGGGAGACCTGATGCAAAGTGTTCAGCCCATTGAAATCAAAATTTTTGGTAACGATCATAAAAAACTGGAAGAGCTCTCAAGGCAAGTTGCCGACAGTGTCAGCAAGGTGGAAGGAACGGCAGATGTTTTTGACGGGATGGTTGTATCGGGACCAATTATAAGCATAATTCCCAAGGAGGATGTCCTGAAGCTGTACGAACTTACATCCACAGATATCCAGGAGCAAGCAGAAGCCTGGCTGGGTGGTATTGTTGTTGGATCAATACCCGAAAAGGAACAATATACAGATGTAAGATTGATCTACCCCCTGAACAATGGAACCCCTTTTGAAAGGATTAAAAACATCAGTATCAGCACACCTACTGGTGATTATTTCCCAATGAGTAAATTTGCCGGTTTTTCAATAGAAAGTGGAGTCTCGGAAATACAAAGAGAGAATCTTCAGACCATGGGAGTAGTGACTGCAAGACTTGATAAACGTGATCTCGGGAGCGTGATAAAAGACATTCAGAATAAACTTTCCGGGATTGAACTGCCACCGTCCTATCAGATCGTTTATGGCGGCTCCTATGCAGAACAGCAAAAATCGTTTACCGAATTACTTAAAATACTTATTATCAGCAGTCTCCTTGTTTTTCTTGTAGTCCTTTTCATGTTCAGAGATCTGAGGCTGTCCCTGATCGTAATCCTGATCAGCGTTCTCGGGTTGACAGGCGGTTTTTTTGCATTATACCTCACAAATATTCCATTAAATGTTGGAAGTTATACGGGATTGATTATGATCGTTGGTATCATAGGTGAAAACTCCATTTTTACGATACAGCAGTTCCTTTCGGAATATAAAAATTCAGATGTTGACGGAGCATTAAGCCATGCTATATCTGCCCGTTTGCGTCCGAAGCTTATGACTGCTACGGGGGCAATAGCAGCACTTACTCCTCTTGCATTAGGAATAGGTACAGGAGCACAAATGCATCAACCGCTCGCCATTGCTGTAATCGGAGGATTGGTAATGGCCCTGCCATTATTACTGATCGCTTTACCAGGCCTGTTAAAACTGGTTTTCAGAAATTAAATATTTGCTCGTATGCAATTGAAACAGTTACTCATTTTTATCGTGATACTGATTCCAGTGTATACTATGGCTCAGGCGGACTCAATTGAAAATTCTTTACAAAAAGAAAGGAAATACATATCACTTCAATCTGAATATCAAAGAGGACATGTTTTTGCTACAAATGATTTTCTGAGAGGATTGAATACAGAATATGACAGGATCGATGATTTTCAAACGTTTTCAATAAAATTCTCTACCCAAACAACCGGGAAAAAGCTCTGGGAACAATTGTACAATTATCCCGCCTGGGGATTGGCAATTTATACCGCTGATTTTCAAGCTCCTGAAGAAATAGGGTATCCTATTGCTATTTATGGATTCTTCAATGGGCCATTCAGGAGATGGGAAAAGGTAAGTTTTAACTATGAACTGGGATTTGGTGCTACCTTTAACTGGAGATCATTCAATCCGATAACAAATCAATACAATATAGCCATAGGTGCAGGTCAATCTTTTATAATTGATGCGGGAATGAATCTCCAGTACAACATAACAAAAAGGATTGATCTGATTACAGGATTCAGCCTCACTCATTTTTCCAATGGCGCCTTGAAAAAACCGAATTTTGGAATTAATACTTTTGCTCCTAAAATTGGGATAAAGTATAATTTTTATGACCAGCCTTCTTTTAAAGAACAGGAAGTCCCTGATTTTAGAAGGAAGAATGAATGGCTACTGTCCGGTTTTGGGGGAACAAAAAATGTGATCTTTGATACAGTAAATATTGACATATTGGAGAAATATGAAGGAGTTTTCTTTCCTGTTTTCGGGTTATCAGCCGGATATAACAGACAAATCAGCTACAAATCAAAAATAGGTTTTGGGATGACCATATCGTATGATGGATCTGTAAATGCTCAGGTGGCCATCGAGGAGAACGAACTTGACCCAGTCGATAGTCCCTTCATTGATAAGGTTCAGCTAAGCATTTACCCTTCTTATGAACTGGTAATTAATAAATTATCTATTACCCTGCAGCCAGCATTTTATATATACCGAAAGGAATTTGCAAATCAGTCACCGGCTTTTTTTCAACGAATAGGTTTTAAGTATTATTTGTCAGATAATCTTTACATGGGAGTAATTCTCAGGGATTATGCTTTCCACGTTTCCGATTACATAGAATGGACAATTGGTTACCGGTTCAGGAAAAATTAATATCTCTTGAAAATTCCTTTAGAATCACCGTTTAGATTTGCTTTTGTAATCATAAAAACAAAAGCAAATGAAAACATCAATCTTAATTTTATCAGCTGTTCTCCTTTTAAGTTTCACTGCGTGTGGCCAGTCCGATAATAAAGTCCCTGAAGCAGTCAAATCGTCCTTTTCACAAAAATTCTCTAACGCAACCAATGTCAAATGGGATAAGGAAAATGACAACGAATGGGAAGCCGAATTCAAAATGGACGGTATAAAGTATTCTGCAAATTTCGATAATTCAGGGGCATGGAGCGAAACGGAGTACCAGATTAGCATCAGCGATATCCCTGAAGCCGTTAAGACTACACTTAATAAGGAATCGGCAGGGTCAAAAATTGAAGTATCCGAAGTCAGTGAAACAAAAGACGGGAAAGTTTACGAATTCATTATAAGCAAGGGAGAAAATAAAACGGAACTTGTAATCGATAATGCAGGCAATATTGTCAAAAAGAAACAATCGGAAGTAGAAGAAGACGATGAGGATTAAAAGCATATGAATGGAGATTAACCCACTCTTCGTTCTTAAATAACTGCAACTAGCAGTGTTCATAGACTGAATATTACGTGCCTGGCGGTTTTTAAACCTTCAGGCACTTTCTTCGCATACGCAACCCAACCTTTTTTCTCCAAATTAATCAATAGTATATATCAACCTTGCAGTCAAATTATCTGGATACAAAGGGACTTATTAAAAAATGCATCAGCAATGACGCTGGCGCTCAGAGCGAGATGTATAACCGTTTTGCACCAAAAATGTTAAGCGTTTGTTATCGCTATGCTTCCTCAAAAAATGATGCGGAAGATATATTTCAGGAAGGTTTTTTAAAAGTATTTGAGAATTTAAATCAGCTAAAGAACTATAACCTGCTTGAAAGGTGGATGAAGAAAATATTTATAAATGAAGCATTGAAACTATATAACAATAATAAACAAATTTATCTGGTCGATAATCTGTCACTTTTAGGAGGGGTTGCTAATGCAGAATATGATGTCTTGAACAGGTTAGCCACAGATGAGATATTACTTCTAATCCAGGATTTACCACACAAGATGCGGATGGTATTTAATATGTATGTCATTGAAGGATATAGCCACTCCGAGATAGCGGCCATACTTAATATTTCGGAAGGGACTTCCAAGTCAAACCTGCATGATGCAAGAAAGAAACTGCAAAGAAAAATCTTTGAACTTGAAAAATTAAAATTACTGGGCTGAAATGGGAGCCAACAGAACAGATAAAGAATTTGATGATCTTCTGAGAAAACGGTTTGAAGGCCATTCCATTGGACCAGACAGAGCGCTTTGGGAAGGTATAAATACGCGTTTATACCAGAAAAGAATAGATAGTAATATTCATAGAGTAAAACAACTAAGAATCGCTATTTCAGCTGTAGCAGCAATCCTAACCGGTGTTGTTGTTTATTCTATTTTTAAGACAACTGACAACAAACCTGATATACAAATCACATCTGAGATTCCTGTAACCCGACCTTCTTCTGAAAATGTAGATAAAATAGAAACAATGAAGCAAAATAATCTTCAGGATGAGGAACCTGTCAGGAACTTAATCAAAAGCACTCATGAGAAAATAAACCCGGAATCGATAAAAGGAAAGAAAGAAATAATTAAGGAAACACTAGCAATAGATGATAGACTTTCAGATCAGGTTGTAGATTCATCTTCTATACAACCTGGTGTAATGACAGCATCAGAATTTCATGATACATTGACTTTGCTGAATGCAGATATTCAACCCATTGTTGATAGTATATTACCAGATCAAAGGCAGTCCCATTCCTCGAAAATCAATGAACATCTGGCATCAGTTTTACCCGGATCTTTAATATCTGACATGAATGTAACTAAAGATACTATGGGAATAGTAGAAAATACCATAATACCTGTTCCAGAAAAATCAAGTCAGAATACAATCAAATTTCCGGAAGTTCAACAAAGTTTTGATCAGGTAGGAAAATTAACCTTAACAGATACCCAAATAAAACATACCTGTTTTTTCATTGAAGCATTTGTTATGCCTGAATTCTCCTATCGGGCACTTTTAACAAATCCAAAATATATTGTTCCCGATTACGATATCGCATATTTTAATAAAACTGAAAAATCTGATTTTACTTTTTCGGCTGGGATTTCAGGCGGATTCAGAATGTCGGATAAATTAATACTTAAGTCCGGGGTCTTTTATTCCCGCTACTCATTTAAATTCAGGACCGAAGCGTTTTATTTATTAAACACAAGCACAGGGGGTAATCTTGTTTATACTTCTTCCGGTCCGGTTACCATATCGCTTCTTTCATCTGACACCCTTTCAAACGAATCATTTATAAAGTCGTCCATAAAATTTTCATATGTAAATATTCCTGTAATAGTAGAACTACATTTAAGGTACAATTACTTTATAAACCTGGGAATAAATCTAAATATGCTTGCGTGCCAAAATATGAACTGGCAAGCTGAGGATTATGATGGGAATTTTACTGAAACAGTCGCTGATCCGATCGAAGGGATTGAATTCGGAGGAATGAGTATGATTATTGGTTTAGGCAAAGAAAAATATATTACCCGCCAATTATCAGTTTTGATAAATCCTTCTGTAAGGATAAATCTGACTTCCATAAATAATACATCACCTGTGAAGTCTTATCCTTACTCCTGGGGTTTAAATGCAGGCTTGAGATATTATTTTGATTAGTCAGGTTGATCTTAATGAAAATTACTGGTATCCATACCCAACCATTTAAGCCGGCCTTGATCTTAAGTATAGAATCAATTTTACACAGAGAAACCAATATCCATTTTTTAATCTTAAATAATAAAAATATGAAAACACTAAAAAGAATTAGTCCAATCATGATACTTATTGCTGTGATACTTGTTTTAGCATCCGGATGTGCTAAGGACAGTTCAAATTTAACCAAATCTTCGATGCTGAACTTATCGCTTTCAACCACTAAAAGTGCTGTATTGAAAAATGTTGCAACTGACTTTACATTGAATTCCGCTCTGATAAATATTTCAGACCTTGTAATTGAAGAAAACTCCGGTAATGACGTAGAACAGGATGGAAATCATAATGATGGAGGGAATGACTCTGAAAATGATTCTGGCAATGAGGCTGGAGGAGAACAGGACGATATAATCCTTCCGGGTCCATATACGCTTGATGTACTTAATGGCACTGTATCAATAGATCAGGTAGCCGTATATCCTGGTACATTTAAGAAGGTGGATTTTACTTTTGTGACCAGCACTGAAGCAGATTTTGGAGGAAATTCAATTGTGGTCACAGGTAGTTACCAGCAACCTGGTGGAACTGTCGTACCGGTAGTTCTCAGATCAGCCTTCAGTGAAACGATCCAGCTACCTCTTGCGGGTAATGGTTTAACCGTAGCTGATAATAGTACTGTGAGTATAACAATTGTACTTGACATTCCATCCTGGATCAATAATCTTGACCTTTCAGGGGCAGTATTAACCAATAGCGAGATTATTATTGATAATACTGTAAATGAAGACCTCCTGAATTTGTTTGAGGCAAATCTGGTTTCATCGATTGAAGTTGAAGATTAAGGCAATCTTTAGCGGGGCTCTCCGGGAATTGATATTGCATCAGTTCCCGGTTTCTTTTGAATAGCATCCCAACAAATTGTGAGGTCCCGCTTAAAATTTCCTTTAGAATCAAGTTATATGTTTGGTTTGCATAAACTTGTAAATCATGAAAAGAACAATGTTATCACTAAGAGTATTATTATCTTTATTCGCCTTTGCACAAACTCCCCCCAAAGCCGTATCTGATAGTTTTTACAAAATGTATTCTTCCTGGGGATTCTTTTTTATCAGCAAATAATAATATGTTTCGTTTAAGATTCCTATACATCATTATTGCATTATTAGTACAATCCCCTTCTGCCATAACACAGGTTTCAGACACTATTAAACGGAGAGGGTTTGCTCGACGTATTATAGCACCTGCTAGCCTGATAGGAGGAGGGATACTGGTAAATAACAGTCAATTTGAACAGAACCTTCAACATCGAATACAAGTCGCAGTGGGCGAGAATTTTCATTCTGATGTAGACGATTATCTTCAATATGTACCCATTATACAGCTCTATATTTCAGACCTGGCAGGAGTTGAAAGCAGAAACCACTGGTTCGATCAAACTAAATATCTGCTTATTTCAAATCTGATCACTTCGTCTATTACTCACGGAATAAAGAAGCTTACCCCTAAATTAAGGCCCAATGGTGCACCCGATGCATTCCCCTCAGGGCACACAAGTTTTGCCTTTAACAATGCCGCAGTATTATACCAAGAATTTAATCATACAGCTCCAGTTCTCGCATACAGTGGTTTCCTCATTTCAACTACAACCGCCGTTTACCGTATGATGAACAACAGGCACTGGCTTTCTGATGTTCTTTTTGGAGCAGGGCTCGGCATACTGTCAGTGGAATTGATATATTGGATTGAACCCTTTAAATCCTTCAATCCGTTTATTAAATCTGATGCCATTTCCTGCCAACCGATAATGTCTGATAATTATTATGGAATATATTTTTCGTACAAATTTTAAGTCTGGGTTTTTAACTATAGTCTTTTTACTTACAGTCTCCTGCAGCAAACTTGAACTAATTGAACCTGTTGGATTTGAGACTAAAATGGGAGCAGATTCAGTAGTTTTTGCAGTGATAGGAGACTATGGGAAGGCCGGGGATCCGGAACGTAAGGTGGCCGAAATGGTAAAAAACTGGAATCCAGATTTTATTATCACAACAGGGGATAACAATTACGAACATGGATATTTAAACACGATTGATGAAAACATTAGTAATTATTACGGAGATTTTATTTACAACTTTGATGCCCCAGAGAAATACCGTTGCAATGGTAATGCTTTTAGAGACAAAATCAATCGGTTCTTCCCTTCTCCCGGAAACCATGATGCAAATAATGATCAAGGTTTAATACCTTATCTGAATTACTTTACTTTGCCGCAGCTGGAGGAATATTACAGCTTTGTTTGGGGCCCAATAAGTTTCTTTTCATTAAACTCAGTTGCAGAAGATGTTGCAGTGCAACAGGAATGGTTAATCCAGGAATTGGAAGCCGTTAAAACTCCATTTAAGATTCTGTATTTTCACCATTCGCCCTTTTCACCCGGTCCACATGGGAACAGTGAAAAGATGCAGTGGGATTTCTTCAATTATGGGGTGGACATTGTAATGACTGGACATGATCATATCTACTCCCTGATAAAAAAGAAAGATGAAGAATCACTTCACTATATTGTAAATGGGATCGGCGGGAAGTCATTATATAAGTGTAAGCAATCATCCTTACCCCAGGAAGAGTTTGATCTGTACTGCAATGACACCGATTTTGGTGCAATCAAAGCATCCGCAACGTCTGGTAAATTAGTTCTTGAATTATACCTGATTGGTGATCCTGAACAGGTCGTCAATTCACTGGTCATTGAAAAGTAAGATTTTCAAGTAATATAGAATCCCAACACTTACGGTTACTGAATTCTAACTCTTTCTACCATGTTTCCTGTAACTAAGTATGCTTATTATCTTTAGCGGAATAGTAAAATAAACGCCTCTTAAGAAAGTCTTTAGATTTTACATCTAAATTTCACTTTGTCAATTACTGCAAAATGAATTATCCTAATAATCCAAATTAGCCTATGATTTCTGTTTTCAAAAATCATATTAAGATTCTTTTGATTATCTATTTATTTTTCCTACTACCTGGATTAGGATATTCTCAGGGGTTCCTGATTTCTGGGAAAGTTTTAGAAAAGCTAAGCGGTGAATTGTTACCTGGTGCTACAGTCACCCTGCGCAGCCAGGAGGATTCTTTATTGATAGCCGGAGCTGTGACAGATACAGCCGGGATGTTTGAACTTAGATCCGTTTCAAAAGGTGAGTATCTGCTGGAGATCAGTTTTATCGGTTTCTATCCTATTGAAAGGAAACTCACTGTAACTTCAGAAAATATCAGACTGGACAGCCTGTTGCTTGAGCCTTCCGAGATCCTGCTGGATGAGGTGACCGTAAGAACCAGGCAACCCACACTTGTGAATAAACTCGATAAAAAGGTCTATAACGTGCAGGAGGACATCCTTGCAGAATCTGGATCAGTAAGTGATATACTTCAGCATATTCCCTCTATTTCTGTTGATATTGATGGCAATATCACGTTGAGAAACAGTGGGAACATAACTTTTTTCATGAATGGAAGGCCTTCTTCCATGTTGCGTAGGAATGCAGCCTCAGTTTTGCAACAGATGCCAGCCAACAATATTGAACGCATCGAGATCATCACCAATCCTTCAGCCAGGTACCGTCCCGATGGTGTAGGCGGTATTATCAACATCGTAATGAAAAAGGAAACACAGGATGAACTAACTGGTCAGGTGTCAGCCAATGCAGGTTCAGAAAAAAGGTACAATGCCAACATGAATCTGAATTATGGTACCGGAGAGATGAAACTCTTTGGAAATTACGGGATAAGGCATAATTCCGGGACACGGCTTTTTACGGATGAAAGGGTGTACTATGATCCTGAAAATGGATCTGTCAGCAGTGATTACCATGAGACAGGGAGTTCCTCTTCAAATGGTCTTGCTCATAACCTTTTTGCCGGAGGCAGTTATGAGTTTAATGATTTCAACACCCTTGAACTAACGAGTTCTTTATTTCTTCAGAATACATATCACGAAAGTGTATCCGAAATTGCAGCTACAGATTCTGCCGGGAATCCTGAATATAATTTCACTGACCGTTCCACGAATGACGAATTTGAGAAGGAGGGTGAAATGAGCCTTGCTTTCGAGCACAGATTCAGGGATAACGAGGATCATACGCTTTCATTTGAAGCGGCATACTCCGGTTATGACGAAAGTGAAGACCAGGAGTACGCCGAAGAGTATACATATCCCGATGATCGTATTGAAATCACTGGAAACCTGGTTGAAAAAAACGGCAACCAACAGGAGATCCTCTTTGATCATACCCTGCCCTTTGGTGAGGATGGGGAATTTGAAAGCGGATATGCCGCTGAGTTTGTGCAGGAAGATATACGATATGCCGGCGAAGCCTCCACCAGTCGTTTCCTGCTAAATCAACAGGTCCATGCCCTGTATGCATTGGTAGGAATGCCGATTGAAAATTTTTCTTTTAAAATTGGGGCAAGGGCCGAACAGGCAATTATTGATTCCCGGGTAAAGTTCCCGGTTGATTCACTGACACATAATCGATATTTCAAAATTTACCCAACGCTCCACCTGGGATATGAATTGAATAGTAACAATGATCTTTCTGTAAGCTATTCAAAACGGATAAACCGTCCGGATGCCGACGAACTGAATCCCTATCCCGAATATTCTGATCCCAGGAATGCAGAAGCCGGCAATCCGAACCTGAAACCTGAACAAATCCATTCCATTGAACTGGGATACCAATGGAGTCATTCTCTAGCTCAGGTCACGAGCACCCTTTTTTATCGTTACGAGTATGATGCGTTCACCACCATCTATAGCACTATCAGCGACAGCGTAGTACTGAGGACTATCTCAAACCTGAATACACAAAGATCTTTGGGTTACGAGATTGTATTTACAGGTCACTTTGTAAAGAACTGGGAGTTGAACCTGACAGGAAGTGTTTTCCAAACAACACTTGACGCATCAGATCTCGGATACAGCTCCAACAAATCGACAGTTTCAGGGAATATTAAGGTATATACCCAGCTAAATCTCTGGAAAAGTACTTTCTTTCAGGTAAACGGGTTTTACTATTTTCCGACAATTACACCCCAGGGGAAAAGGGAACCATATTACTATATAAACGCCGGATTCAAACAGCAACTGTTCCGAAACAGGGCATCACTGATCCTGACCGCTTCAGACATATTGCATACCTACAGGATCAGGTACAGGATAGAATCAGATGAGCTGGACAGGTTCACAACCAGCAAGAGAAAGTACCCTGTTATATACCTCGGTTTCGTCTGGAGGTTCAACAATTACAGGGATCAGCAAAAACTTGAGTATGAGGGAGAAGGCCTTGTATATTGAGTAAATACATTTTCCGCTTACACATGTGTCATTTTCTTACTTTTGTTTAGCGGTTATACAATTAAAAATCAATTAAATATGTTAAGAAAAATACTAACTGTAGGTTTGTCTGCATCAACAGTTGCAGTCATTGGTATTCTGGCTTTGCATTATAATTTATTGCTTGGTCCGATTGTTCTTCTCCTGACATTAATTCCATTATTGGGAATATTCATTGCGAAACGCTCCATAACAGGAGCCATTCCGGATATTGTATTTGGGACCATTGATACAGGTTTGCTAACTATACCGGCGATATGGGGCGGATTACAATTTGGAGTAGCCGGGGCAATAGCCGGAGGGGTTGTCGGAGACGCTATCACGGACTCAATTGCAGGAATCTTTGAAGGAGGAATTGCAAAATGGCTGAGAAAAAAAGGAATTGATGAATCAAGAGAACCTGTTTCAACATCACTAGGAAAGATGGCAGGTTGCCTTCTGGGAAGCGGAATTGTATTAACTATTGCCTTGCTTTTCGGAATTAATCCGGCTAATTTTTAAATAATTCAGAATTGCACTGCAAATCTAATTCGCTGAAGTAGTATTCTATTTTACCAATAACACTTTCTGTACCAGTTCACCTTTGCGAATTAAAACGATCCGTTGATTATAAACAGACAAATCAATAATTGTGTGCTCACTTTCCGCCTTTATTTCATCAAGCAACACCCCCATGATGGAATAAATTTCAATATTGGCAGATGTATTATTGCCTGTGAAAATATTTACCCAACCTGTTGTAGGATTTGGATAAATTCTCATAAAGTCTGTTCTATTTATAATATTGGTAGGCTCTATTGTAAATTGTTGCTCTATAGGAGCCGTAGTCCAGCTTTCAGGAAAATGATTATCCAGATTAATATTTATCAGCGTCATAATTTCACCACTTGTAAAAACACCAGTTGGCCATTTACCGTCTTCATTATATCTTATATAATCGATAACAATCCCATTATTATCAAGCAATTGTATGCCTTCGCCGTTATTTGACAATTTTCCTGCTGACCACTCTACTACTGGATCAGTAATATCATCCCAGCATACCGATGTGGCTTTATCTGTCAAATAAACCAACGCCCCTGGTTCAAGCGTAATTCCCTGTGGAATGGTACAGGTAATCCCTTTATTAATTTGATATCCCGCAATATTTACTGTTTCTGTTGAGGGATTATATAGAGATAAAAATTCAGGGTAATTCGTATTTAATGAATTTATGTAAACCTTACTTATCATTATTGATGGTTCAGCTTCAATATTTTGAATATCTACGCCTAGATTAGTTTTATTGCCATTAAAATAACCTGTCATAATACATGGCGATCCTGCCTGAAGTCCGAAATCATTAAGAACTGGATTTCTAAACTCAGGATTAGCCCATAAATTTGTTGAATTATCAGGCAATGAATCGTTGTCAGAAAGACTATAAGTTATTTGCATTGTTGATTTAGGCAGGATTGTGTGGCTTTCCTGTTATACCAGACAAAGTTTTATGCTTTTTCCGGATATTAATTAAAGAGCCTTGTCCCGAATATAAACTTTTCTTTCCACCAGGGATCGTTTAGTGAAGTGATTGTGACGCCATTTGAAGTCGAAGTATGGATAAATTTATAATTGCCGACATAAATACCCGAATGTGTAATTAATCTGTTTGTTTTATATGTTCCGATAAAAAAGACCAGGTCCCCTTTTATAAGTTCATCCATTCCGGCTATTATTTTTCCATACCTGGCCTGTTCTTCCGAGTTATGGGGCAGTTGAATGCCGTAATTAGCAAAAACTGCAAACAATAATCCGGAGCAATCCATGCATTTCATAGTTGTTCCACCCATACAATGGGGTACACCAAGGTATTTTTGAGCGGTTTTAATGATTTCATTAGCGTTTGTATTGTGAGTATTGATCACATTTTCATAACCTGCGTCCATGAAATCTTTGAGCTTATTCTTTTCAGTTTGGTTTTCTATATTCAGAAACGAAGATTCAGGATAAAGTTGTTTGGAACAAAATGTAGTAAGTAATTGGCATACAGCAATTAAAATAATAAATCTTCTTTTGGCTTTAAAAAATACTTTCATAATTACAAACACTGCTATATAACGTAGTACATACTAGTATTATTCTCTCAGCCTAATAAGTTGAGCAGTAGCGACCTCCTGATTATAAGTTTCTTATCGGGATTTCCACAGGTTTACTAAGATTTGAATTCAATTGTACCAGTATAAGTTGAAACACATTAAATGTAAAATATTACACTGAATTACATGATCTTGTATAAATACTGGCCCCAAAACTGGCAACTGATTTATATGGCTGATTTTAATGCTTTATCCTGCTATTTAAGGAGCTGATACAAAAAGTTACAGACAAATTGTAGTAAAGAAATGTTACTCCTAACTTTATGAATCAAGTTGTCCATTTGTTGCTGAAGTCAAACACAAAGCTTGTTTTGTTAGTTAGAGAGGATTCCATAACTTTAGTAGCTATAAGCACCTGGCTATGAATAAATTTATCTGTTTCACGTTGTTTTTACTGATTTTCTCAGGAATCTCATCTGCCCAGGATTACTACTGGGTGGGAGGAACAGGTGAATGGTCAGATTACGCTAATCATTGGGCTACTTCTTCCGGTGGTAATATTTTCCACACACAAGTACCACAATCTGCCGACAATGTAATTTTCGATGAAAATTCATTTACTGGTGAGGGGCAGATAGTAACACTTGATATACAAAGTGCATATTGTAAAGATATGACCTGGACGGGAGCCGGCTTTCGTCCGGTACTGGCCGGAACAAACTGCAGCCTGAAAATTTATGGTTCTCTGACCCTGGTTGAAGAGATGGATTTATCCTATACGGGGGGATTCTCCTTTGAGAGTATAGAAACAGGTAATACCATCACATGGTCAGGA
>Ga0315535_1000554_pt1 | contig 26615 bp, 31 predicted proteins | sample SalMarSW160220MG_2_FD_203092 | JGI IMG/M metagenome (GOLD analysis project Ga0315535, IMG submission 203092) | Salt marsh sediment microbial communities from the Plum Island Ecosystem LTER, Massachusetts, United States - Salt Marsh Sediment SW1602-20 ... | reverse complement strand
AATGGAGATGCTCCACATAGGAGTTAAAGAAATCTTTACCGCCGTATAGGGTCAGGTTGCCGGCGAGATGTATGGTCAGAAAACAGCAGAACCCCAGACCGGTAACCGCCATCATTAGTTTTTTCCCAACCGAAGTTCCAAGAGGGTTTGTAGGCAGGTTCATTTCTTCCTCCAATAGGTTGAACTTGTTAACAATTTTTGATGAATTTCTGGAGAAAATTCATCAAATAAAACAAAAGACCTATTCCTTTTTAGTGGGGCTGTCAACAAAATTTTCCAGCCACCATGCATCCCATTCTGTTTGCATAATACTCTCTGCAAGGGTTCGACCGGTTTTGGTTTGCAGGCGCTTCAACGCAAAAGGCAGCCATTTTTTGGGTGGTTCGTAGCCGATGTCCGAAAGAGATTTTAAGTCCAAAATCAGCGCAAGCTGGTCCGCATCATGTGCAAGTTTGGACTCTATGGACCGGCAGGCATTAAATTCTTCTATTAACTCGCCAATTTTTGTACCAAAGGGCAAGTCTCTAATAATATGCCTCACCGCTTTATTTTCATCTGCGGTCACATATTTTTTCTGGACATAATTCAGGTCACCGGTTTTTGCCTCCGGGAGATCGTGCACCAGGCACATGGCGATCAGTTTAAACGCGTCAACATCCGGTTCTATTTGAGACATGACAAAAGCAATAAATGAAACGGAAAATGAATGCTCGGCCACGGACTCCTTCCCCGCCCCAAGAAAATGGTAGCCGGATCGGGGAATTTCTTTTAAAATATTTGCTTTGAACAAAAGATTTGCAATGTTTTTCATAAAATCTCCCTATGTTATGCAATTAATGAATTCGTAAAAAGTTGTTTTTTTGACGTTTTATGAGACCATCAGGTATAAAGCAATACAAAAATTAACCACGGTTTTGAGAACAAACCAAATTTCTTGACACCATAGTCCGGTTCATATAGTTTGGGTGACAGTGTGGCTTTTAGAAAAACTTATCGCCATGGCTCATCCCATAATGGCGGGAGAATGCTAGGAAACGGGGGTATGGTAAAACTCCTCTTGACCGGAGTAAAATAGAAGAATATCATCTTCTTAAAATCAACATTCCAATATTCCATCATTTCGATATCCATGTCCAAGTTAAAAATATAAGCCTAAAAAAGCCTTTATTTTCAATAAATAATAAAATTTTCGAAACGATAGATTATATAAAACACGGAGTCGTTTAATGAATTCTGCAAATATAGATATATTCCATATGGTAATGAACGCCGGTCTTATGGTTCAGTTTGTGCTTTTGCTGCTGTTCTTTTTTTCCGCAACATCATGGGCAATCATGATAATGAAATATCGCTATATCAAAAGAGCGTTCTCTGAATCAACTGAATTTATTGACTTTTTCTGGAAAAGTAGAAATCTGTCCAATGCATTTTCCAAGGCAAAGATGCTTCAGGGCAGTCCCGTTGCCAGGATTTTTCGCGTAGGATATGTGGAACTTAAAAAATCCGGCCGATTCAAGGAACCAGCGGATTCCGGATCAGTAAATCCAACGGAAATCCAAGGCACATCTTTGGGTTCCAGCTTCACGGGAATCGGCAATGTTAAACGGGCCTTGCGCCGGGCCATTAACACCGAGACCACCCGCATGACTCAAATGGTCCCTTTTCTCGCCACAACCGGCAACACAACGCCGTTTATCGGTTTGTTCGGAACCGTTTGGGGGATCATGAATTCTTTTCACGGGATCGGGCTCAGAGGGTCGGCCAGCCTTGCCGTGGTGGCGCCCGGAATTTCCGAAGCGCTAATTGCAACGGCCGCCGGGCTGGCGGCCGCCATACCCGCGGTTATCGCCTTTAATCATTTTATGCAAAAGATAAGAATTATCGAATCCGAACTGCAAAATTTTTCCTCGGATTTTCTAAATATTATTGAACGGGATATTATAATTTAAGGGAGGAAACATTCGATGATAAACGGGGGCAACAGCGACCGCCTCATGTCTGATATTAATGTAACTCCGTTTGTTGATGTTATGCTGGTTCTTCTGGTGATTTTCATGGTAACGGCCCCCATGATGATGCAGGGCGTGGATGTTGCCCTGCCCGAGACCACATCACAGCCGCTTATTGCGGAAAAGGAGCATCTTATCATCACCATAACCAATAAGAATCAGGTGTTTATTAACGACTTTCAGGTTGCCCCGGATTTTCTTCAGGAAAAACTCAAAAAGATTCTTGAAGGTCGGGAAGACCGGGGAGTCTATCTTCGAGCCGACAGGGAAATCCCCTATGGGTTTGTAGTTCAAGTTATGTCCGAAATAAAAGAGGCTGGGGTTGAAAAGCTGGGCATGGTGACGGAGCCCGTAAATGAAAAAGAGAAGGGAAAAAAACCAAAAGCAAAAAGCTGATGAATAAAAGAATGCATTCAAATTCTTATTTGTCCGGAGATAAAGAATACGAACGCAGGACATTTTTTTTGAATTTTAGTGTTTCCTTGACGTGTCATGTGATCCTTTTTGTGATTTTGATATTTGCTCCGGGTTATGCAACAAACAAAAGGCCGTCTCTTTCAGTTATCAATGTCAGCATGGTTACCTTGCCGGCTCTAAAAAAATCGTCGGGTCCGGACCATCAGCGGCCTGCAGAACTTGAAAAGCCGGCAACGGTAAAAGAAAAGGCTCCGGCGCCTGAAGTTGCATCAAAAGCGACTCCGGAACCGGTCCAAAAGCCCTCAAAAGCGATTTCTATTGCGCCCCAAAAGACAAAGATAAAAACATCACTTAAAAAAAAGACGTTCAAGTCTGCCATGGTGGTTAAAAGCGCGATTAGCCAAATTGAAAAGAACGTTGAAAAATCACGGCCCGATCAGATCCGTCAGGCCATCGACCGACTCAAGGATCAGGTAAAAAAGAGCGGACCCATTGACCGTAACCCCAATGAAGACGTAAATACTTCCGGAATCCCTGGCGGGTCCGGGGCCGTCAGTAAAAAGGTTCTGGAATTAATTGATATCTATCGCATCGAAATTGCGTACCAGATCCAGAAAAATTGGGCATTTTCCGAGCAACTGAGCGGGGGGCAAAAAAATCTTGAGGCATATCTGGCACTCAAAGTGATGCCCAACGGAGAGATAAAAGATATATGGTTTGATAAAAGGTCCGGAAACAGTTATTTCGATGAATCCGCCAAAAAAGCGATTATGAAATCAAATCCGGTTCGTCCTCATCCGCCGGGGGTGAAAAAGCCCTTTGTGGATGTGGGCCTGAGGTTTACCCCCGAAGGGATAAAGTAAAAATCCTGGCACAACGGATCAGGTTTTCAATATAAAAATAAAGTCGTTCTCACAATAGTGCCCGAACGAAAACTAAAATTTTTCGTTCGGGCACTAAAATAGGTTCAAAGGACATATGAAATATTACTCCATTAAAACAATAGGTTTAATTGCGCTGGTATATGTTATGATCGGGACCGGTATATGCGGGGCCGGATATGATTATATTGATATCACCCAACCTTTTTTACGAAAAATTCCAATTGCAATTCCTGTGTTCAAAAAGATTTACCCGGACGACGCCACCGACCGCTTATCCAGAACCGCATCTGATTTGCTCGCTGAAACCCTGGATTTCACCGGCTATTTCAAAATCCTTGACCGCGGTGCCTTTCTTGTGGATATGCAAGCCGTAACCGCTTTGGCCAATGTAAATTTCCATAACTGGACCAGTATCGGAGCAGAACTCCTGGTCACCGGGGGAGGTCTGATTCAGGGCGACCAGCTGGAAATGGAGCTTCGACTTTATGACACGTTTAAAGAAAAATTGCTGGTGGGGAAACGATATAAGGGATTGATCAAGGATCAGCGAAAAATAATCCGCCGTTTTTGCAGCGAGATTATTTTTTTTCTGACCGGGGACAAAGGGATTTTTAACAGTGAGATTGCGTTTGTTTCCAATAGTACGGGAAACAAGGAAATTTATATATGTGAATTTGACGGATACAGCCCCAGGCAGGTAACCCATTTAAACAGTATTACTCTTTCCCCGGCATGGTCGTCTGACGGAAAATGGATGGCGTATACCTCATATGCGAAAGGCAAGCCCGACCTTTACATAAAGAATTTAAGAGAAAAGCGCGGGACCGTGATCTCAAAAAAGGGAACAAATATCACACCGGCCTGGGTTCCCAACCAATTTGCTCTGGCAGCGAGCCTTTCATTTTCAGGGGATCCGGAAATTTATTTGTTGACCGGAACCGGGAAAGTTATTAATAAGTTAACAAAGAACAGGGGTATTGATGTGTCGCCCACTTGGTCCCCGGACGGAAAGCAGATGGCGTTTGTTTCAAAACGATCCGGAACCCCTCAGATTTATATTAAAAATATATCTTCAGGATCGGTAAGAAGACTGACGTTCCAGGGACGATATAATACACAACCCAGCTGGTCGCCCAAAGGAGACAAGGTGGCCTATTCAGGGATGGAAAGCGGGCGAAACAATATCTTCGTGATCGGCAGTGACGGACAGGGCCTGATTCAATTGACACAGGATCAGGGTGACAACGAAGCGCCGTCATGGTCGCCGGACGCAAGTCTTATTGTGTTCAGCTCTGCACGGGAAGGGCCTTCCAGAATCTATGTAATGACTGCTTACGGGACCGATCAGAGACGATTACTTGCCCTGAAAGGTGAGCAGACACAACCGGATTGGTCACGGGGGATGGGGAGTAATTAGTAAATATCCTGGTCCAGAGGGCCAGGCTTTGGGTTACCCCTGAAAGGGGTCATTTTACTGTTGAACGGGTTAAAACCGAAATTCGAATATCGAAATCCGAAACAAATCTTAAATTCGAATGCTCAAAGGCTCAAAACAATCAAGAAAGTGTTCATTTCATAACGGTGAATTTATTTTGAACATTAGAATTTTGGTCATTAGAACTTGTTTCGTATTTCGCCTGCCCCGTTAAATCTTTTTTTTCATATTTAACTGGGGTGCTTCTAATTTTGTATCAATTTATTTCGGCAGAGCCATAAGCCTCTGACCTAGTCCAAAGGACCAGGTTTTTCAGGGCAAAATAAAAAATTATTTGATAAAAAACACAAAATAAACAAACCAAATTAACAGGAGGAAAAAATGCGAAAAAAATTATTAATACATTTGGCCATGGTACTTGTAATTCCCGGATTCCTGCTCACCGTTTCATGTGCAAAAAAAACAATCCGGTCTGAAACTTCTTTAACGGAACAGACCGAAGATGACGCGGCAGCTCAGGCGGCGGCAGAGAAAGCAAGACAGGAAGAGTTGGCACGGCAACAGACCATCGAAGAGCAACGCCTCCAGGAAGAAGCGGAACGTATGGCGGCTGCCCGAGACATGTTCTTAACGGAAGATATATTTTTTGAATTTGACAGCGCGGTATTGCTTGCCGAGGCACAGGAGATCTTGAGGAAAAAAGCGGAATGGCTTATAAACAATCCTGAAGCTGCGGCAACCATTGAAGGGCACTGCGATGAGCGGGGTACCAGTGAGTACAACCTTGCTCTGGGTGACCAGCGTGCTGAAAGTGCCAAGACCTTTCTCATGGATCTCGGTGTTAAAGGATCGCAATTAAGTACTATAAGCTACGGCGAAGAACGTCCCGTAGATCCCGGCCATAATGAAGAAGCCTGGGCAAAGAACCGCAGAGGTCACTTTACCATAAACTAAACGTCTCGGGAAAAACCGAATTGATTTTTAATTATAACCTCTTATAAAACCAAATGGGGCCAAGCCCCATTTGGTTAATTTTGCTATGAAAAATATAATTTTAGTTATTTTGTCGTTCATGATGCTTTTGTGCGGCTGTGCGTTGCAGCGGGATGTGATGACCCTCGACAGTCGACAGGCTTTGATTGAAAAACGATATTTGGAGTCCCAGCAAAAGAACAAAGAACTCGCGACCCAATTAAGTTCCCAGAAACAAGACAATCAAAATCTTAGAAATAAATTTGCCGAGCAAAATGCCTTGATCGAAAGCATAAGACAAGAAATCCAGATGTTAAGCGGCAGGCTTGAAGAGACGGAATATGTATTAAAACAGAAGATGCAGACGTCTGAAGATTCATATGAGAAAAAAGAAATCCGGTTGGACAGAATAGATCAAACGGCAAGTTCAAATAAAGACCGTATCGCACGTATTGAGCGGTATCTGAATTTTGAGTCTACGGAACCCGGTTTAAAATCCAAACAGGGGGCCGGCATAAAAACCCAGAGTCAAGATGAGCAAAAACTTTCAGAAGATGGGATTTACCAAACGGCAAAACAGGCATTTGATCAGGGTGACTTCGAGTTGGCCCGGGAAAGATTTCAAAAATTAATAGAAACCTATCCAAAGTCAAATATGGCCGACAATGCGCAATTCTGGATTGGTGAAATCTACTATCATGAAAAATGGTACGAAAAAGCCATTCTAGAATACCAGAAGGTCATCGAAAATTATCCCAACGGGAATAAGGTCCAGTCTTCTTTGTTAAAGCAGGGATTTTCTTTTTTTAATCTTGGGGACAAAGCAAATGCCCGTCTTATCTTTACGGAACTGATTAAAAAATATCCGAAATCCAATGAAGCCAAGATCGCTAAAAAAAAGTTGAAAGATGTGGCTCATTAATGCGGCTTGAGGATTTGGTTGTTTAAAGCAAATCAGTTCTAAACAAGATAGAGGGTTTCATCCCAAATCCGGAAAGAGCGTTACATGATAAAGGTTATCGGTATAGATCCGGGTCTCTCGGCCACCGGTGTGGGAATTGTCAGAGGAACGGGTCTGAAGGTTAAAGGTTTTTCCTTCGGCAGTATCCATACTTCAAAAAAACTTCCCCTGCCGGGCCGCCTCGATAAAATCTTTTCAAATCTTCTCACGGTATTAAAGGATGAACGCCCCGACCTTATGATCGTGGAAGATATATTTTCCATGGTCAAGTTTCCAAAAGCCGGCATCACATTGGGTAAGGTTACCGGTGTGGTTCTGCTTGCCGGTTGCCAGGTGGGCGTGCCGGTTGCAGAGGTCCCGGTTCGTGAAGCCAAACAGGTGCTGACCGGGAACGGCAATGCAAGCAAAATGCAGCTTGAAAAAGCGGTTCGACGGTTGTTAAACCTGACCGATCCCATTAAACCTTATCACGCGTCTGATGCAATGGGCTTAGCGCTTGTGGGCCTGTTTCGACATAATCACGGATTGTCGCAAACCGCACAGCAAAACCTGTATGCAACGGTATCCCATGATCGGCTATCTTGAGGGCAAACTTTTAAAAAAAGAGGGCGACAGGATACTGCTTCTTGCAAATCAGGTCGGATATGAAGTTCTGCTTCCTGCCATTGTCATGGAAACCTTCAGCGCAAAAAACGTCGGTGACGACGTTTCCCTGTATATTTATTATCAACAAACCGAACGGCAGCCAAAGCCTGTGCTGATCGGTTTTAATCTGGAGGTGGAAAAAGAATTTTTTCAACATTTCATTTCCGTAGAAGATATCGGTCCCCTCAAAGCGGTGAAGGCCCTGAACATACCGGTTCGTGACATCGCACGGGCCATAGAATCCAAAGACATCCCCAAGCTGAAGCAGTTAAAAGGCATCGGTGATCGGACCGCACGTAAAATTATTGCCACACTTGAAGGCAGAATGAATAAATTCGCATTGATCCGTGAATTGGAAAAAGTAAAGGCGCCGGTGGTCGAAGACTTTTCAAAGCAGGTGTTGGATGTACTTATTCTTCAGCTGGGGCACAAGAGATCCCACGCAAAGAAGCTGATTGACCAAGCCATGAAACGTAACCGCGCCATCGCAACTCCTGAAGAACTTTTTGAAGAAGTATATCGAGGAGAGAATCCCATGGGGTCATAACGAGCTAAAAATCATTGGGGTGACTTCTCAAGGACTTAGGGGCTTCGCTCCAATTGGAATAATGGAATGATGGAGTAATGGAATGATGGGTTTGAAGGAGTTTTTTACAATTAAAATAGTTTATTTCCGCCGTTATCCCCAATATTCCAGCATTCCAGCATTCCATTATTCCATTCTGATAGCATAAACAGGCTGCTATTAATAAACCGGAGCTTTTAAGAAATTACTTATGGATGATATATTAAAACATAGTTCCGACAACCAGGGAATTCTAGAAGCATCCTGTCTGCCCGTGGACCGGGAACCGGAAATCCTCTCTTTAAGGCCGGAACATTTTTCAGACTATGTGGGCCAGACACAAGTTGTGGAAGCGCTTAAAATCGCAATTGAAGCCGCCGTACAAAGAGATGAACCCGTGGACCATATTATTTTTCACGGGCCTCCGGGCCTGGGAAAAACAACGCTTGCCCATATTATTGCCAATGAAATGGGAGGCAATCTTATTACCACTGCCGGCCCTTCCCTTGAAAAAGGCGGCGACCTGATCGGCATTCTCACGCATCTTGAAGATAAAGACACGCTGTTTATCGACGAGATCCACCGGACCCCTAAAATTGTAGAGGAATTTCTGTATCCCGCCATGGAGGACTTTGCCATCGATTTTATATTTGACAAAGGCATCCATGCCCGCAGCCATAAATACCGGTTAAACCGCTTTACCCTTGTGGGCGCCACCACGCGGGTGGGACTGTTATCCGCACCGCTCAGGGATCGGTTCGGTATTTTTAAAACCCTTGATTTCTACACGGAAGAGGATTTGGTCAACATCATTGGACGGTCGGCGGCGTTGCTTAACGTGACCATCGATACTCACGGTGCCATGGAACTTGCCAAACGATCCCGGGGAACGCCGCGGATTGTGAACCGGCTTCTTAAACGGGTGAGAGACTATGCCCAGGTACGGGCGGATGGAATCATTACCCGGAAAACCGTTGAAAAAGCCCTGTCTCTGGAAGGGGTTGACGAGAAAGGACTGACCCATCTGGACCGCCGCTACCTGACAACAATTATCGAGTTTTATAAAGGGGGCCCGGTGGGCATCGAGGCCATCGCCGCAACCCTTCAGGAAGAAACCGATACCCTTGTGGATGTGGTGGAGCCCTTTCTGTTAAAAATCGGAATGGTGACAAGAACCTCTTCGGGAAGAAAGGCGTCACAGGCCGCATGCCGTCATCTGGGGTATAGCGTCCAGAAAAAACTGTTTCAATGATTGAGCATGTCGATACTAACACTCCTGACTGATTTCGGTGCCGAGGATGCATATGCGGGGATCATGAAGGGGGTTATCCTGTCCATAACCCCTTCGGCGGTGATCGTCGATATCACCCATCACATCGATCCCCAGGACATACTCCAGGCCGCATACCTCATAAAATCTGCCTATCGATATTTTCCCGAGGGCACGGTGCATGTTGTGGTTGTGGATCCGGGAGTGGGCAGCGACCGCGCCATCGTGGCCCTTGACATGATGGGCCATATTTTTTTGGCTCCGGATAACGGCGTGTTAACGCTGGTCATGGATCAAGGCAAGATGGATTCTCTTGTCCGGGTCGAGAATACCCGCTATTTTTTAAACTCCGTGAGTCGCACCTTCCATGGCCGGGATATTTTTGCGCCGGTTGCCGCTCATCTGTGCGGGGGCATGGACATAACAAACCTGGGTCCGCCCCTTGATCCGCAACACCTAATTCATCTTAAGATAGACAAACCCTTTGTATCCGAAACGGATGGCCTGGTGGGAACCGTGGTAGGTTTTGATGGTTTCGGAAACTGCATCTCAAATATTGACGAAACCTGTCTTAAAAAAATTGACGCCCGTGGCTCCGGAAGACTGCTTGAGATCAAAATCGGTAAAACTTCAATTAAAGGCGTGTCACTCAGCTACGCGGACACAGAACCGAATCGCCCCCTTGCAATCATGGGCAGTTTCGGATATCTTGAGATTGCGCTGAATCAAGGAAATGCACGGCGCGCTTTGGGAATCGAAAAAGGAGATCCCATCACTTTGGAATATGGTCAGGAGACGAATGGTGAAAAATGAATCCAAAGACTTTTCTATCATCGACAGGGAATTGGCCATAGACGGTACGGTTTCTACAAATGGACGGCTGATTATCAAAGGGGTGGTCAAAGGAACCCTTGTGGGCAAAGATGTGGTGATTGCCGAGCAAGGGGCGCTTTACGCCGATGCCCAGGTGGAGTCCGTTACCATCGCAGGAATTTTCGAGGGACAACTCAGGGCGTCAAAAGAGTTGAGTATCCTTTCCACCGGAAGCTGCAAGGGGGAGATCGTGTGCAAAAATTTTTCGGTGGAGGCCGGTGGCATCTTGAACGCGCACGTAACCTGCATTACCGCCGGGGAAAGTGTTTCAAAAAAGGATTTGCCGGCATCCCAAAAAAAGTAAAGAATCCTGGCCCAACCTTTTTTTATCTCCGGAGAGAATTTGCTTTGCTGGAATTTCATTGCCTTATTGAAATTCCAAATATCAAATACCAAATGACAAACAAATTCCAATGACCGAAATTCGAAAATCCAAACAATATTTCGTTATAGAAGGTTTTGAAACCACTTATAGTCATTGGAATTTGTAATTTGGGATTTTATATCCGTATCCGGAAAAGCAAATCGCTTTTATCTGTATCAGTTAGACTTGACTTTGACGAATCCCTCGGCCCTCTCTTTCCCGTTCTTGACAACCCGCCCTATTTTCGGTATCTGACTCATGACTTTTGCTCTCAAAAAGAGCGGTCTTCTCAAAATGTTGTTATTTAGCACTGAAACTGCGCGACCGTTTCGGGAAAAATACCCTTCAGGAGGTTTTATGAAAGATCTCAGAACAATCAGCACCAACACCCGACTGTGCGCGGTTATCGGCAATCCCATTGCTCACAGCCTTTCTCCGGCCATCCACAATGCCGCCTTTGCGGAACTGGACCTGGATTTCGTGTATCTGGCGTGCCGGGTTGAGGATGTAAAAGATGCATTGGCGGGCATGAGGGCCTTAGAGAATTTTCGCGGCATGAGCGTCACCATTCCGCACAAAGTCGAAGCCATGAAATATGTGGATGACATTGCCGAGGCGGACCGCAGCATCGGTTCAATTAATACCATTATTCACGAAAAGGACAAGCTGGTGGGCTTGGGCACGGACGGGCCCGGGGCGCTAAAGGCCCTTGTGGATTCGGGCATAGACGTTGACGGTAAACATATTTTAATGTTGGGGTCGGGGGGTGCGGCACGGGCCATTGCCTTTACCCTTGCCCTGAAAACCCGGCCGGAGAAGCTCACGCTGTTGGATATCGAGGAGAAGATGCTGGGTCAATTGACGGCGGATTTAAAGGCCGGCACCTCAGCTCCGGTCGAATCCGGAGTGCTGACCCAAAGCGCGCTTGCCCAAGCAATGGACACTGCGGATATCATCCTTCACTGTACGCCCGTGGGCATGCATCCGAACACGGATGCCTCACTGATTCCTGCCGACCTATTTCGATCCGGGCAGGTGGTCTTTGACATCGTATATACCCCCCTTGAAACCAAACTGCTTGCCGATGCAAAGTCAAAGGGCCTTACCGTGATTTGCGGGGTGGAAATGTTTGTCAACCAGGCGGTCCTGCAGTTTGAACAATTTACCGGTGTTAACGCCCCGGTGGAGGTGATGCGTCGCGTGGTCATGGAGCAGTTGAAATTATGAATATCGTTTTGATCGGATATCGGGGCACGGGAAAAACCGTGGTGGGCGAGCTTCTGGCCGAACGCCTTAACATGACCTATATGGGAATGGATGCGCAAATCGTTAAAAAGGCGGGCATGCCCATTCCGGAAATTGTGGAAAAATCCGGCTGGCCCGGGTTTCGCGATATGGAATCCGAGGTGGCAAGGGAACTGGCCGGGCGGGATCATCTTATTATCGATACCGGCGGCGGGGTAATCGAACGACCCGAGAATATCGAGGCCCTTAAAACCAACGCCCGCATATTTTGGTTAAAAGCTTCCGTGGAGGTCATTGTCTTGCGAATTCACCAAGACACCCAGCGCCCGGCCCTGATCGCCGGAAAAACGTTCACCGAAGAAATCGCAGAGGTCCTGGAGCAACGGACGCCCAAATACCAAAGCGCCGCTCACCACGAAATTGATACCGACCCCTTAGCCCCTGAACAGGTGGCGGAAATGATTATCCAAATCTGTGGCAAATTTAAAATAATTTGAGGAGCGAAGCGACATCATTATTCGACGTTCGACGTTCAATGTTCGATGTTGGACGTTCATCTTTTAATATGTTCAGGTGCAGCGGAAAACCAATGCGTTGTTTTCAAACAGATTTTTACCAGCATCAACATTACGGGCACTTCGATCAATACGCCGACCACCGTGGCCAGGGCTGCTCCGGATGACAGACCGAAGAGCATGGTTGAGGTGGCGATGGCCACTTCAAAATGATTGGACGCCCCGATCATGGCCGCCGGTGCGGCATCCGCGTAGGACAGTTTTAGCACCCTTGCCAGCCCATATCCCAAACAAAAGATGAGCATGGTTTGAATGAAGAGCGGAACCGCAATCCATACGATGGTCAGCGGGTTGCGGATAATGACCTCACCTTTAAAGGAAAACAGCAACACCAGGGTAATCAGCAGCGCAATAATCGTAATGGGGGTAAGAACGTGCAAGAATTTTTCCTTGAACCATGATTCACCTTTGGCGGAGATGATCCATTTGCGTGAAACATAGCCCGCTACCAGGGGCAGGGCCACGTAAATGCCGATGGACAACAACAATGCCTGCCAGGGTACGGGCAGACGCCCCACACCCAGTAGAAAACCTCCCAGAACCCCATAAAGCACGAGCATGGTCAAAGAGTTGATGGCGACCATTACCAGCGTCAACCCATCGTTTCCTTTAGCAAGGTAACTCCACACCAGGACCATGGCCGTACACGGCGCAATCCCTAAAAGAATGCAACCGGCCAGATAGCTGCGCCAAAGTGGAACTTCAAGCATTTTCATGCCGCCGGCCATCACCACCGTACCGGCTCCGTGAGACGCCCCCACCGGAAGGTCGAGACCGAACGGCATCTTGACCAAATCCACGGCATCCGGGCCGATGAAATTGTAAAACAGCGTGCCGAGAAAAAGAGTAGCGATCCCGTACATGGTAAACGGCTTGATGCACCAGTTGACGAACAGGGTCAAAAACACCGGCTTTCCGCTCTTGCCCGCCTTGATGACTTCCCCGAAATCTATTTTGACCATGATGGGATACATCATGAAAAACAGACAGATTGCGATGGGGATGGACACCACCGGTGCTCCCCTGACATGGATGGCCAGACCATCGAGGTATTGTGCCACGCCCGGGGCGATTTCCCCGAGCAGGATACCGGCAATAATGCACAGCACCACCCAAAGGGATAGAAATCGTTCGAAAATACTGGTCATTTTTCGATCATTGTTCAACACCGCATGGTTGCTCATCAATGGTTTCCTCCTCTCAATAATCAAAACCAAACCGGCTCATGTATTCCGAAAGTTTTTTACCGTTTTCTTCACCCATGGGCGGACAGTCCTCAAAGCCTTTAGCCCCTTCGGCCACTTGGATGGCAAAAACCATACATGTGGGCTGGCCGCATTCTTTACAGTTGGTTTTGGGAAGAAGTTTAAGAATTTCCGTTATCGCAGGACGGGGCGCAGATTCATAGCTGGGTTCAATGTTATTTCTGTTGTCCCATGCCGAATTGATCTCCCTTTTGAGCCACTCCACAATCTTTTTTGCTTCTGCTTCGTCTTTAAGGGCGTTGATGGCGATCTTCCTGGGATGAACCGTAATCAGTTTGCCCTGGGATTTAAATGTCACCGACGGAGGATCTTTGGTATAGGTAAACCCGCCGAGGACTGCATTTAGATACGGGAGAACTTCCCCTACATCCTGATCCAGGTGCGCAAAGCAATGAACCGCCATTGCCCCGGGCATACATTCCGAATTGAATATTTCCAACGTGTATTTTTTAAGTAGCATAATACACCTCCTTATGAGAGACCTTTGAAAAATGTTCAATTTTGCTCAAGGCCAAGGGCAATTCTGCAGGATAGCAGAATTGGACAGCTGTTAAGCTGCCCGCAAGGGCGAGGAGCATGGACGCCCCGAGTCAACGCGAAAATTTTAACCACAGGAATACATTGAGTATTTTGAGGATTAAAATTTGAGCCTGACGCCGGGATTGGACAAAAGGGGGCGTTTTTCAAAGGTCTCTATGAATTGGCCACAAATGGATATACTATAAAATAAATTCCCAAAAGGCAGATAACCATCCCTGCGCCTTTACGAAACCAGTTACCGGCGTCTTGCCATGCGCTGTTTTCCAGCAGTCGGCGGACCGCGGCGGTGGAGCTGCCGGCTATCACGATGGGCAGGCAGTGGCCCACGGCAAACAGTACAATAAACAAAATTCCGGCGGCCACTTTTTGCTGAACCGTGATAATCGCTAAAATCGGGGCGATAAATCCGAAGGTACAGGAGCCTGAAAGGACCCCATATGCCAGACCCAGTGCAAAGGCCCCGAACAGCCCTTTTAAGTTTAAGCGATACAGCAAACTTCCGGACATGGCGCATTTCTCTACACCCAGCATGCCCAGGGCCACCCAGACCAGCACCAGGCCGATGAGAATCTGCCAGTAATTTCCCACGTCTCCGAGCATCCGGCCCAGTAAAGCGCAAATGATGCCGATGATCGCAATGGTGATAAACAGCCCCAGCGTAAACAGGGCTGCATAAGAACTCGCTTGTTTGGGGCTCATTGCCCGTTGCTGGCCGCCCACATAGGCAATAATGAGGGGAATCGATGCCAGATGGCACGGACTGAACAGCACGCTGATCATTCCCCACATGAAACACCCCAGGGCGGCAACCCCAGTGCCGCCGGAAATCCACTGGTTTACCGTCAAAAAGAACGACTCCATCATGACGATTTAGTTGACCCCCATCTTCTCCAGTTGTGCGACAATTTCTTTTTCAGCAAAAAATCCAACATGCCGGTAGACTTCTTTGCCGTCTTGATCGAAAAAGATCTGTGTGGGAATTGATCTGATTCTGAACCGTTGGGCCTGTTCACGGTTTTCCCAAACATCTATAAAAGCGATAGCGGCCTTCCCCTTATAGACGCTTTCCATTTTTTCCAGGATCGGCGCCATCATTTTGCAAGGGATGCACTTTTTTGCCCCTAAATCGATCATGGTAACCATGCCTTTAACCGGCAAATTTTTAAATTCATATGCCTGAATATTTCCTGAAATCAGTATTATCAAAAGCAAACACACCAAGAGTGAAATATAAATGCAAGGTCGCAATTTTTTCAACGAGTTAACTCCTTATCCGCAGCATAAGCCGGGGGTGCCTTTAAAAGGGTTTTTGTTCACAAACGTTAGGGTTTAGCCGCTTTAACTCTCTGTATATCCTCAGCTTTAAGCTCAAAGTATTTATTCTTTTTGGGCAACGGTTACTAAATATTAAAGTTATACCTAAGTTGAGCGATTGTCGAGGTTGCCGCAGATACAAGGAAGATGCTGTTCCGCTATAGTTAACTATGCGGGACGGTATCTGACGCAGTAGATGCGGTAAGATCGGCAATCCCGAAGGGTTTCAAATTTTAAAAATATAAATCAAGGATATTTGTTTACCTTTTAAAATTTGAAACGCTCATCTTAGGTTATGGGTTGCATATTTCTTCCCGGTTTATAAACGGTGCCTTTTTGATCAAATCAGCAACTTCCGGATCATGGTTCAGCCACTGCTTCAGGTTGCCCAGAAGGCTGGCGACATAGGGGCTGAGGTTGCCGTCAGCCAGAGAATAATTGACCCACAGCCCATCTTTCTGAGATTCAATCAGCCCCGACGCTTCGAGTATTTTAAGGTGTTTGGAGACATTTGGCTGGGAGATCCGCAAGGCCGCCTGAAGCTCGCAAACGCACATCATCTTTTGTTGGAGCAATTTTACAATTTTTACCCTGTTGGGATCAGATAACGCTTTCATAACTTTTATAAAATATTTCATAGCGCCTCGATATATTCATCAATTGGAATATAGTACACAGGCAAATATGAGTCAAACATTTTTTTAAATCCATCTAATAAACCCATGTCTATTCCGGAAATTGTGGAGAAATCAGGTTGGCTAGAGTTTCACCATATTGATACAGACCCCTTAACCCCTGAGCAGGTGGCGGAAAAGATTATCCAAATATGGGGGAAATACCTATTATCTAGGTTTCCGCCCTATAAATTTGAGATTATTGCTTCATTGACAAAAGCTAACAAAAAAAAGAAATAAGATCTAAAAAAAGCGTGGTTTTTTTGATGGGTTTACTTCTCTTTCTAAAGAAAAATTTGACGGATTTTTGGAACTGTAAATGCTTTCAGAATCGGATTGATGTTCAAAAAGACACGTATCAGTAATTGGCAGAGGACCTTGGGCGTAAGCCCATGGGAAGCGACTTGCCTTGAATGAAGAAAAGGGGCTTGTAATATTCCAGTGTAATTAAGTCTAAATTGAGGAAAGGAGTAAAAATGGCTATTTACGCATCTTTTTTGAAAATGACTGCGGAAGGTAACAAAGAAATTAAAAAATCCCGGCAACGTTTCGAGCAAGGGAAAGCAGGAGTGGAGAAACTCGGTGGCAAGATATTAGATGCATTTTACATTGTCAGCAAGGGAGAATACTTAATCATCAGTGAATTTCCGGATCACGATGCACGTGTCAAATCCATGGTGCACACACTTAAAGAAGGTAATGTAAACTATCAAGTCGTTCGGGTGTTGCCTATTGAAGAATATTTTAAATTGGTCGAGTCCGCCTAATTCTAAATCTATTCCGAATTGTAACATTGAAATCCTGGTCCGTCCCCGCAATGCGGGATCATCGATGGACCAGGATTTTTATTCGCCTTCGCCGCAATACCTTGCAGCTTTCTGCAGGGCTGAGAGGCAAGGTGAACCGCACGACCTGTCTCGACGGAGTTTTGACGAAGCCGGAAGCTCATCAGAGCGAAGGCGGGTTACTTTTGCTATATCATTTCAATGTCGAAATGGCTACGGCGCAATTCCGCTTTGATACCCCGACCGTTTGCGTCGGGAAGCTTCATTCCGACCCGGTACTCCCCGAGCAGATCGCGGAAAAAATTATCCAAATTTGTGGCAAATCATACGGGAAGAGCCCGGCAAATTCTTTTCTCTTACCGCAACTATCATGTTTAAAAATAAAAAATGGTGCGTTTTAGAACTTTTAAGCTATTTTTTAAGATAGTTAGCTTGGCTTGACCCCAAATTCATAACCCCAAATTCAACCCATCTTTACACAATCTAATGCTAAAGTATTAGAAAATCTAGTACCATAAAATATAAAATCTAATACTAAAGTATTAGAAATATTTTTTAAAAACTCATACTTTCTTCGTATTTACAATTGTGACATAAGTTTATTAAAAGGTGGTTGGATTAATAGATTTTGTTTGGTCTCCAAACGATAATGAAAATTTTGTATGATTCCAAAAGATGCCAAGTTATTAAAATCACAACTATTCATAAGATAGTCTCAACAGATTGCAGAAAATGCCAGAGATAAAATACCGATTAGATATCGCAACAACGACCATAGTCCAAATACTGGTAAGAGATGTCATGGTTTGACAAGTCCGATTTTCGTGAGGTACTCTCAATGTATCCCAAAAAATTCTAAGTCTGAGGTAACAAATTGATATCTTAAAAACAATCAGGACTTGATATTTACAGTTCGAGTTTGATATCTATCGAATTGTTTATGATGAGGTCTTGGCAAGTATCGCAACTGGGGGCAAAACAATAGCTGGTATTCATGATGTTGGTTTTTAATCTTCAAGTTTCTGCAATTCGCCATTTAGGCAAGACATCGTGAATTAAAGATCACCTTGATTCGGAACAAAATCATACAATATATAGTATGAGGATGATGATCGCGGTTTCACAATAATGATCCATCGGCAATGTAAACTATGTTAACCATAACAAAGGTCTGAAACCAATTGACTTTTTTTGTTATGCCTGAAATGGCAGGGCTAAGTGCTGCACCTAATCAAGGAATAGATAATGGCTAAGATGCCAACCAAAATAGATGAAAAGACCGTGTCAGAAGACCAGACGGTGCAGAGCGGACAGAGGCTGCGTTTGCAGCGTTTTGGCATGGCTTTGTTGACCTATTCCCTTATTATCCTGGCGGTGATTTTGGTTACCCGACTTGGGCTTGGTGAGATGAACGTAGCGCAGTGGTTAACATTCATAGGGCTGTGCCTGCTTGGCAACACCGTATTCTTCATCTTGTTTTACACAAACAAGAACTTGAGCTTTTCAGATCCGTCGCTAACTCGGGAACAGATCGTCTTTGCCGGTTTTTGGGCTATGGTGCCGCTGTACTTATTGCCGGAGGCACGCCCAATTGTGTTGATGTTCTACTTGCCTGGTTTCAGCTTTGGCATACTACGTCTGACTCGACGGCAGTATCTTAGTATAGTGCCGATCTTATTGGGATTTTACGCATCAATCTTGGCCTTGGAGTACTTCTAAGATCGCCAGGGGTTCAAGATTCAATATCAGCTATTCCTTTTTTTTCTGTACGGTATTTTACTGACATGGTTTGCCTTCTTCGGCGGGTATGTCTCTAATATCAGGCGACGCCTGCGGGTACAGAAGGAGGAAATCCAAAAAGCCAATGAAGAGCTCAAAATCGAAATGGAAGAACGCAAACGCGCTCAGATTGAAAAAGACAATTTGATTATTGAGTTGAAAGATGCGCTCGCCGAAGTAAAAAAATTGAGCAGGCTATTACCCATTTGTTCGCATTGCAAGAAAATTCGAGATGACAAAGGATATTGGAATCAGATTGAGGCCTACATCCAGGATCGTTCGGAAGCGGAATTCAGCCATGGTATCTGCCAGGAATGTGCAGAAAAATATTACCCTGATATGGATCTTTATGACGATAATGAAACTCAAGAATGATTATCCTATTCATGAATTCAGACCAGCACCCACAGGTTAACAACACCAAAAATAAACATCAGCGGCCCCACAATCTCTTGTGGCCACTGGATCGAAGCTCAAACCTGTACTCTGCAATGTATAACCAGAATTTTAAGCATAATTGACAGATATCACAATGCTTGGAAAATTGTTTGCAGCCCAAATACTGGCAAGATATGTCAGAATTGATTTCGGTTATAAACCTTCATTTTTCGGATATTGAAGATTCAGCCACAAAGTCTGAAACTGGATTTTAATCGAATAATGAGCCGATCATATTTCATAGTCCATATCTAACACATCGACAATATAGAGATACATTTCCTTCCTTTAGCGATACTTTCCGCCTTTTTTGCTCTACATGGAATATAATCAGGCATAGCACTTTCGTATAGGTAAAGTTCCCCTCCTCTGGGATCTTCCCCTATAAAAATAAACACATCCCCTCATTGACAACGTTTGGAAAAGATGCCTTAGGTTATAAAAGTGGCTATTGATTCAATGCCAACGAAAAAAATCCCCAAAGTTTCGTCAAAGAAACAGAACATAAAATAATTTTCTATAAATTCAATGATAAATATTCCAGACGAAAGGAGGGAACCATGGAAAAACAAATATTGAATTATGAAACACTGCTTAAGGTTACCGATGCCATCTCTTCTACCAGGGATCCAGAAGAAATTGTTCTGGTAACGGTGGAGAGTATCAAAAGAGCTTTGGATATTAAAGGTTGTGCAATGTTTATGGTTAATCGAAAAACCGATGAACTGAAGCTGGCTGCCGCATTCGGCCTGAGTGATGAATATCTGGATAAAGGTCCTTTGAGCGCGTTGCGCTCCATTGCTTCGTCCCTGGAAGATGGACCTGTAGCCATTTATGATGTTAATGACGACCCGAGGCTTCAGTACCCCGAAGCGGCAAAAAAAGAGGGGATCGTCTCAATATTGTCTGTTCCGATCATGAGTTTGGGGAATATTATTGGTGCTCTGCGGGTTTACACGGCTGAACCTTGGGAATTTACTTTGGAGGATGTGAATTTTATTCAAGCTGTGGCTCAGGTTGCCGGGATGGCTATTGACATGTGCCGGATTAACAGGGGATTAAAAAGCAGCATTGAAATATTAAAGACCATGCGGGACCCCCGGGAGCTCAAATCCAAGGAATGAACGCCTTATGAAGGTGTCCCGGTGAGTGTTGTTCCATAAAAGTTATTTAGCTGCAATGGAAATGTAAATATCAGAGCCTTAAACTCCATATGATATCGTTTTTCAAAAAGGGCGAATCCTTTTTACATGGTTCGTCTATTTCATTTTGATGATATATGAATAAAAGTTTGAGTTGATTCAAGTTGTTAGAATGGCAAGTTATGTTGTACTTTAACATTGTGACACAAAGTGTCACAATATGTTATAACTGAATCCCCAATCCCCTTAAACAACTACCAAATTCCCCATTTTTCGCCTATTACCTAAATTACCCAATATGTAATAAATGTAATTAAAAAATGTAGTATTTACTTCACCATTTCCATTTCCTTTACATAATCGATTAAGCTAACTGATTGTATTATATTATATAATGAGATGATTGTATAGTTGAGCACAATAATTGCATACATTAAATTGACAAAGTCAATTGTAATAAACAAGATAAAGCCAAACCTGCCGTGAGGCGGGGACGGAAAACCACGGGTCATATGTGATAGCCGGGTTGCCTTGAATATGAGATAACTCGGCTTTTTCTTTTCGGGCTAACTCTGTCGGCCAACAGGGTGATTGCCAAACGCAAAATAGAAAAGTGGCATGTGCGGATGCCGCATCATTCGCATATCTCCACTTTTTTATTGCGCGGTTGAATAGTTTGATAACGAAAAAGATTCTTGTGGTGCCTGTTGTTGGGCATGTCGAAGGTTTCCCGAAAAATAATTAAGGAGGAGGTGATACATTTTCATATTAGCTGAGTTTTCAGGCTGAAGAAATAAACAATAAAAAGGTCCATGGCTTCATAGGACAACAAAAAAAGCATGATGCAAGAAAAGGAGGTGATCATGTTGAAAAAAGTTTTTGTGTTTTTATGTACGATTCTTTTATTTTTAGGCTTAACTTTGCCAGCATCTGCCTCTCCCGTTCCATTTCAAATTAGTGGGGGATCTCTCGATGCAAATTGGAGTTTCGGTGGTGGTATTTTCAATTATACTCCTTCCGTGATGTCTGCACCAGTCTGGCTTGATGAAGGAGAGTCTGAAGATGTAACGTTTGGTTCCGTTAATATACCAAAATCGTTTGGAACTGGACAGGCAACATTTACTGTTGACTTTTTAACTCCCTTAACAGATGGGTCTGTAGAAGATACAGGTGACTTTGCGGTTATTTCTTGGTGCTTTTTTACATTAGGCGCAATAAATTTTGGTGATCCAGAGGAATTTGCCTACAGTTATAATGGGATTTCTGGGGGAGCAATGACCGTCGGTTTCGATGATATTAAAGGTATTCAATGCGGTACTTGGATTCCTATTACTGGAACCATTACAAACACCAACTCAGTCCCCGAACCTGCCACTATGCTACTTTTTGGTTCTGGCTTAATTGGTCTTGCAGGGTTTAGGAGAAAGTTAAAAAAATAAACCACTGAACTATATCAAAAAATAATTAAGGCAGAGCTAAGTGGCCCTGCCTTAATTATTTGCCAGTTGTGATTTACTGCAATATATCTTTTCCTTTGCTAAAAACTATTAAGTTGTGTTTTCGGATATCAGAAAGGTAAATCTGATTTTTGGGCTTTGTCTTTTTTGCATTTTTGTAGAAAATACGATATATGCAATTTAAATTGAGACGCGCTTACCGGTGCTTTTGGCAAGTTATATGGAATGAACCACACCCTTCCTTTCTATGGATTTATCCCACCAACTAATGCCACAAGGTTCAACTTATACATTGACATGTATATTGTTTTTATATATGAATATTATTCAGCAACTGAATTTACAAAAGTTAGATTTGTCGTCTATTTTGATTTAATTTTTAGAAATTAAGAGAAGTTACAAAATATTACTTAGCTCCTTATTAAAAGAGGAATTTATTGAAGTTGAAGCGGCTATCTATTTTTATTGTCTCTATATTTTTTGTTTCTATTCTTTCCGTTAATTATTATCAGCTTAAAAATAGGATCTTTCAGGAAGACTCTCTTATTGTTGATATTGTTGATATTGATTTAGACTTTTCAACTTGTGACGTATGTCAAATCCCTTTAACTTACCGATACGTTACTTCGATTATAATACCTAAAGATTTTTCTATACCACATATTTTAACCTTTAATTTTCTTACCCGTGCCCCTCCTGCATAATCTTCAAGACTCAAGTTAAACGATCTTAAAATTCTTTAGACAAACCAAAATATTCTGATTCCACGAATAGGGATCTGTTAGCATGTGTAAATCGAATCGGTTTACGAACCTTGTTTCATAAAATTGAATGGAATATCATTTATTAATATTAATCCAATAGGTTAGGAGATCGATTATGAATAATTGTAAAGCTTGCGAGCAATTCAAAAAGCGGGTAAGGGAATGGAACTACTGGAGTGGTGCTATTGATCCCTTACCTTTTATAGATGATATGATTAAACCTCATAAGAACCTGATTTTAGAAGGGCGAAGACGTGATGGAGCAGGAGGTCATATGCTCTTATTACAGTGCTTAAAGTGCGACAGGTGGTGGGAACTCTCCGCTTGGCCAGTATTCGGTTGCCTTGAAGTTTTCCCTCACTTACCGAAACGTCATTTATCACCTTAGAAAAAATTTCTTTTAGCCGAGAAAGAGGTTTCCAATGAAATAGCGACGTCAGTATGAAAGGTTTATGTTTCCAATACCCGTAAGAATTGAAACTATAGTGTTCAGGTTTTGGCAATTAAGAGAATTATTCCGAATCAATTAAATATGATTCTGACCGGGGAATATGTTTTGAGAGAAGGCGATATGATGATTCTACTAGAACCCAATGAGAAACTCGATTTGTTGCGTGAAAAAGAAAAATAAGGTGCGCCTGAATCATGATGATCTACATGACAGAAGGAGGATTATATGGCAAGCCAACTGTTTCATATTTTTAGAAATAACCCTCTGGGCAGGGAAACTTTCCTTCAATCCTTATATTTTTGCAAAGTTATGCAAGCCTCTATAGTTATTTACATTCCAAATCATAAAAAATTTTTGATGTATTTTGAAAACAACATCGTGCAGGTTGATCTCGATAAATCCTATATCACATCGCAGAAAACTGCCAAAAGAAATGTAAACGAGCTGGTTAAAGAAATAGGGATAAAAGCTATATTTATTAAGCCCAAGACTTATACTGCATCAGAATTGCCGGACATTCAGCCGAACTTTGATTTCATGTGCTGTCCCCGTAGCATCAGTGACCTGTCTTCTAAAATCGGCCTTGGTTATATTGGTCCAAGGGTTAGACATATTGTAAATTCCGCACAGTTTCCGGTTCTTTTGAGCAGCCCGGCTTTTAATAAATGGCAAAGCATAGCGGTTTTTTTCGGAGGATCGGTCAATGCGGTCAATGCGCTTAAACTGGGGCTCCGTATCAACAGAGTTTCCGGAATTCCGATTGATGTTTTTACACAAATGGAAAATAAAACTTGGGAATCATATGAAAAAGTTATCGATAAAAATGATCTTAAAAAAGAAATGAACCATCAGGTAAATGAATGGCACCTATTTAAAAAGAGAAGTTTTGAAGAAAACCTTTACCAAGTTCCGCATGATGCTCTAGTTGTTTTAGGTGCATTCGGTCACAGCGTTTTAAAAACCATTGTTTTTGGAAGCAAGATGGAAAAGGTTCATTCTAGTCTTCCAAACAATCTCTTGATTGCAGGGCCGAACTATGTAGAGCGAACACATCAATCCCCTGGTGCTTTTCCTCTTTAGGATAAAGGAAACCCGTTTTGAGTGGATTAAAATACGGTATTTGATAGGTACGTTTAAAATGAATATCTGCAATGTATCTTTTTACCTGGAAATGGATTCAGATTATGTGATATCGAAATCCGTGCGTCTTTTGGCTAATTTTTTTGCAATTTCGTAAGAAATAGGATATATGCAGTTTAAGTCGGGTTGCTTCTACCGGTGCTATTGGCAAAGTATGTCAAATTAGCATTTGGATAAGAAAACGGTAAATGGCTCGAAATGGCAACATTTACGAAAAAAGTAAGAAATTATCTGCTGAATTCTCTTGACTTGATTGCATCCTTCTCTTTAATATAATTTAAAATACGGTTTTGAGGTTACAGAAGAAGAAGTCCCATATTTAAGGTTCAAATAATGCTAAGAATTCTTTTAGTAAAATTAAGAATGTTTAAAACATCAATTGTTATCTTTATAAGCTTGTGTACTTTTACAAACGGCGTTATGGCTGAAGCCTGTTTCTGTGGAGGAGCTTGCTTGCACAGTCTCCAAGATAAAACAACAGCAAGCACAGGTTCCCCATTTCACCATCGTTGTTTAGGGACTCACTGTAAAAGCTGCAATTTTGAGGACGGGCAAACACTTCAAGCGAAAAACTCTTCTACCCCAACCGGCAATTTAAATATTCTTGACACCTCCTTGATGATATTATTTTTAAGTGATTATCATCCCGACAATGATACTATTACATTTTTTTATCCTCAGAATAATACCTTTCTTAAATTCCAATCTTCAACAATTTACATCCTAAATCGCTCTTTACTTATCTGATCTCTACTAAAACAAAATTTTCCCTCATCAACCTTGAACCCTATATTTTTGGGTATAAACGAAATTCAGAACCCGGAAGGGATGCAGACAGGACACAAGGAATTATATCAACCGTAATTCCTGTAACACATGTCCTGAAAGGAGGGTATATGAGCAAGGGCACTTCTTACAGATTAGGTCGGTTTGAAATTATTGAAAAGAAAAATGACGAAATATGGTGGGAAACTCACGCCGGTTTCGGTCGTTTTAGGGCTGGGAAATGCTTTATTATAGGCGAAGTTTTATTCATAGCTCCTTATCAAACGGAAGAACCGGGCTTTCTAAAAGGTGAGTTTATTGAACATCTTAATAAATATCCAAAATGGGAAAAAACTAAGTATTACTGCTCAAGCTATTTCATTTATAACTGCAAAACCGGCAGAATGTCCCGTAATTTTGGATCAGGTAAAGATTTAGAAAGTAAGACGAAAAATAAAAACGATTTTGGCAATAAAGAAAAATTTTATGAAAAACCTACAGCTAAACCGATAAATTTTACAAAAGGAATTGTCAAATTCAAAGAAAAAGGCGTTGTAATTTGGGGACTTCTCAAAGATCGTTTTCTTTAGGTTTTTATTTTACCACAGCACTTAACTTTCTGTAACTAAGCAAAAAACATTTTTCAGGTGATTAAAATCTCCAAAGGAGAAGGTGACAGTGATGAACTTAAAAAACTACGGAAAGATATTCTTTATTTCAGTACTATTTATATTGTCGATTGTTCAGATTTTCCCGGACTTGCTAATAGCAGATGATCACAAAACAAACAAAAGACATTACAAACGATATGAGAATAATAGAGAATATCATGATGATGACGATCGCAAGAGACGGCGGGTCAAAAAAGATGATGAAGGAAATGAGATAACAGGTCAAACTGCTGCATGGATCCTGGTGGCTGCAAACTTGACCATTGCCTTAAGCATCCTTATAAGAGGGGGAAGCCGCTTTCTTCCCTTAAATACACAAATTAAAGATTCGATGAAGAGGTTTAACCAACTCCAAAAAAAACACCTGATGAGATTTCATTATGTTTTAAATCCAATAGCGTTGTGCGTAGCTTTTTTTCATTTTCTGTTGTCTTCCTGTCGTTCATCTCCAATTCCTGAATGGGGCTTGATATTGGTAACAATGATGGTTTTTCTTGGTTTAATTTTAAAATTCAAAGTGTCTCCCAAGGGCATACGGAAATTCATTTATCGCTTACATACGACGCCGGCATTTTTTTTAATAATGATTCTTTTGTTAGTGGTCGGCCATCAGATTGTTGACTGAGGAAAACCTTCGGTGAAAAGTGCAATTATCATATTAGTCATCGGGTTTCTTGTCTTTGAGTTTATTGAGCATGTCGGGATTCCTCTGATTTGGTTTATTAAAAACCGAAATAAAAGATCTAATTACGGCGTGACAGGTATGATCGGGAAAGTTGTTGAAATTGCGATGGGATAAAACCGAAGGCCAAGTTTTGGTCAACGGGGAGCTATGGAAGGCTTTTTGCGAGGTTCCATTACCAGTTGGAGGTAAAGCGTTAATACATGATGTTGAAGGGCTTACACTGAAGCTGTTACCTATTTAAAAACAGTATCGTGCAAAATTCTGCCCAGTGGGGGCTTCAAGGGTGAAATACCGTTTTTAGCGGGACCAACACTTAAAACATATAATACGGGACTCCAGTTTTTACGGTTGAAAAACAAGCATCTTCAAATCACCTATTTCAGAAGGCAGGGTCATTTGGCTCTGCCTTCTTATTATCAACGAATTGCAGATATTCAAAGGTTTGAAGTCCACTTATTTTATCAGTAATCGCTCACTTTGAAAAACCTGAGATTGCGGGAGTCCAAAAGATTTTGTTGCAGATATCCTTT
>Ga0315535_1000553_pt1 | contig 26627 bp, 22 predicted proteins | sample SalMarSW160220MG_2_FD_203092 | JGI IMG/M metagenome (GOLD analysis project Ga0315535, IMG submission 203092) | Salt marsh sediment microbial communities from the Plum Island Ecosystem LTER, Massachusetts, United States - Salt Marsh Sediment SW1602-20 ... | reverse complement strand
TGCAGTTTCCGTATGCGATGCGTTCGTGAACCTCGCTGGGGAAAACTTGTCTGCGGGGAGGTGGACAACAGCTCGAAAAGCAGCCCTCCTCGAGAGCCGCCTGCAGGCAATCGCGTCCCTTCGGGAGGTACTCACGAGTCAGAAGGGCATGAAGCGCACCCTCATCGAGGCATCTGCGGTTGGCTACTACGGCCCGAGAGGAGACGAAAAGCTCTCCGAGAAGGATCCTCCCGGTACCGGCTACCTCTCGGAAATCGCTACGCGATGCGAACGTGAGGCCGATGAGCTGTCGAATCCAGACCTGCGGGTCGTCGCAATCCGGACGGGTATTGTGCTCGGAAGGGAGGGCGGTATCCTTTCACGGCTCTTCGCTCCCCTTCGCCTCGGCGCAGGCGGATACCCCGGAAACGGCACCCAGTGGCTGTCCTGGATTCACATGGACGACGAAATCAGAGCGATACTGTATTTGCTGAGTCACCCGGAGCTCACCGGTTCGTTCAACCTCACTGCCCCGGAACCGATGAGAATGCGCGATTTCGTCAAGCTCGGGGGAGCGATATTGCACAGACCGGTATGGGTTCCTCTCCCTGCACCGCTTCTGCGCCTGATGTTTGGCGAGATGGCCGACGAGGCGCTCTTGACCGGCCAGCGCGTTCTTCCCGAACGGCTGCTCGAGTCCGGCTTCCAGTTTGAATTCCCGACAGCCGAGTCGGCGCTGCGTGCCGTCCTCTGATCCCTCCTTGCCGCTCATCCTCGGGAAAGCATCCTTTCAGCGACCTCGACTGCCTCTTGTGCATCGTGCGCAGTTGCGTCGGCTCCAACGCTCTTCCAGAGGTCGGACAGCCGATTGAACGGCAATCCACCAACAAGAACCTTGAGGTCCGGATGACACACTTTACGTGCCTTCGCGATAAGCGTTCGAACGCTTTCGATATGTGCAAGCATCGTCGTAGAAACCGCGAGAACGTCGGCGTTCACATCGGCAAGGGCGACCACTATCTGATCTACCGGCATGTTAGCGCCGAAGAAACGAGTATCCCACCCGGAAAGCTCGAAGAAATCCGCTACCATCCGCAGTCCGAGCTCGTGAAGCTCCCTGCCGACACAGCTTGCCACCATTACGAGTCCGTTCCTCGGACCGGCCATGATCTCGGGATAGAGTTGAGAGATGATCAGCTGGGTCACCGCCGTGCAGTAGTGTTCCTGGGCGACCGTAATGGCGTCGATCTCCCACAACCTGCCTACCTCACGCTGTACAGGCTGAAGAACCTCCAAGTACGCCCGGCGAACATCGAGCCCCTTTTCGAGCGCGTGGAGGATGAGTGTCCTGGCCGACTGTCGGTCGCCCGACAGCAACTCGTTCAGATACTCCTTCGCAAGAGGATTCAGCTCGCGTGTTCCGCCCGAAGCGGAGGGAGATCCGACCAACTCGTCGTCCACCAGACGTATGGCCGCAGCGAAATACCCTGAGACCACGCTTCTGACTCGCTGCGGGAGATGGCGAACCGCTGTGTCGCGAATTTGAAGCATGTTCCCTCGAACAACGGGTATGGGAAGCCGGCGCCGGAGGAGCACGGCGGTCTCCCACTCGACGTAGTCGGTGTAGACTGTCCGCTGGTCGGCCCGAATCGCTTCGGCCAAATATGCAAGGTGGTTGCGGCAGTGATCGCGGAGAGGTTCGGCACCAAGCTCGAAATGCCTCATCAACTCCTGGTGCTGCATTCCTATCGCTTGGCCGACCTCCTCGGACACCTTTTCGGCTGCTTGGTGTATGAGTCCCGCTATCTCATCGCCCGCTTGCTTCATTCCCTCTATCCGGTGGCCCGCGACTCCTGGCAGAGATCTGCTCCGAAATTGCCGGGCTCCCGCACCGAGGCGTTTACCTGCAGCGCAAAAAAAGCACCGGCATTGCAGCGCCGGTGCTGTACGTCTTTGGCCCGAAAGGCTTTGTTCGATGGGCGACATTGGATTCGAACCAACGACCCCTTGCGTGTCGAGCAAGTGCTCTAACCAACTGAGCTAGCCGCCCCAACCACTCACCTACTGCACCCGTTCGCTCGGGAGAGCGCCGGCACCGGTCGGCGAACGAATTCAATATGCCCGACACACGCCCCTTTGTCAACCCATGAAGTGTCAGCGAGCGTGTTGATTGATCGCCGGTAATTGCTTTGGGCAAGAGGAGTTGCGGCCAAGACGACCGGTTTTCCCGGTCTCTCGGAAGCAATCACCACCGGAATTGTCGTGGTTTCTGGATTTGCCGTCTATGACGGCAACAGACTCGAATACACTTCCCGGCAGAGCATAGTACCTTGTAGTCAATTCATTTCCTGTAAAGAACTTGAGTGATGTGATCGATAAAGCAATAGGGGTGTGTCTTTTTCACATATCCGGTGTACACTCTCCTGAAGGGGGTTCGCGTCTCATGAAACTCCGGTCGTTGATGCTTGGTCTGTTCTTCCTTGCATCCGCAAATGCGATTTTTGCTGCGGATATCTCCGTGCCCGACTTCGAGCTCATAACGAGGGGATACCTTGACGCCGGAACCTTCAAGCTCGACACCCACGGTGCGATGGATTTTCAGATCGGGGGCGGATACAAGTTCGGAGGGAATGTCCTTCTCTCCTTTCAGGGTGACAATATCGGCGATATCTCGACCCTCTCCACTACTCACCTCACCTTCAAAGGCGCAAGCCTCACCATTCACAATCTTTTTAGAAGTCCGCTCGATCTGACCTATTTTTCAGGGTACAACGACACGTTTGGCAACGGCGACGTGTTTCCCCAGGACTTTGGAACCGCGCCGATCGCCTCACGCTACCGAGGCTACTACTACTTCCCAACCGGAATCGAGTACGACGGGATATACACAGTCGCAGGCACTGGGTTGAGGCTTTCGATTCCCAATGTCTCGAAGCGGTTCGATTCTCAGCTCTACATTTACCAGGATGCGAACCTCGGAGCAGGTTACTACGGCTCAGATTTTCGAGTTCTCCTGAACTACGATCATTTCAAGTTCGAGGGATTTGTGGGGTCATCGTTCCCTGTTTCGACTGCCGGCATCTATCGTGGAGGGGCGCTGCTCTATTACAATACTGGCAGCGGCGGTGAGTTCTTGACCGAAATCGGAGTTCCCAGATGGGACCCCATAAAGGATACCTTTGACATCGGGCTCCTCTATCTGCTGTTCGAACCGCGCGTCAGCTTCGGATCGTTCTCGATCACTCCGACCCTCTTCTGGCATCCTTACTACTATAACGATGCGGCAACCAATCAGGTACCGACGGCGAATATCAATGTCGATTTCCGTTTTGGAAATCCTGAGAAGAACCCGACTACCGGTGGGTTTGAGACTGAAATCGACTATTCGACAACAAGCTCTACCCAGTTCCAAGCACTATTATCCCCATATTTGCGACTGGTTGCCTCGGGCGTTATCTGGAACTTCAAAGTAGACATCAAACTCTATCCCTTCGTACTTTCTGACATTGCTGAGGGGTACGTCGGGGTCCAAGCACAATTCTAGATCGCACGAGATGAGAAGGATAGACCGAATGAAGTCGAAGATAAGCCGTACATGGATGTTCTTGCTCTTTCTTTTTCTCTTCGCGGTGACCTCAGTCGCTACATTCGGGATCGAAGTCGGTGCCATGTTCAACATCGGCAACCTTGTGTTCAAGCCGACTCGCCTTTCCTCCGACACTTCGTTCGCGGGGACCTACTATCCATGGGGTGTCTCGTTATTCGGGAGCGAACAAGTCTCGGACAACCTGTCGGTTTCCACGGGACTGTACAATGATACAGTACTCCGCAATATCGTCTACAGTACGATTACCTACCAGGGGAACTACTTCTCCGTCGGTGCGGGCCCCCTGCTGGGATTCTTTAACTCGGCGGTCACTCCCCTCAATCCGGGCATTACGGCATCGGTGAAGGTTCAAATCCCCGGCGTTATCTTCCTTTCCTACCGAGGCGACAGCAGCCTCGGCAGCTCACTCGTCCAAGCAGGCGATTACGTTCAGAAGCGATCAGACATAAGCTTCGGCTATTATGTGCCGAATGCGATCGTCTCGCTGAACATCCTCTCTCGAGCCTACACCGAGAAGACCTCAGCCGGAGACACGATCGATCAGCTGACTGAATACTCGTTGAAGACCGACATCTACCAGAAAAATGTACCGTATCGCATCCTTCTCACCTTCGGCTACCAGACCCTTTCAAAGACCTTCGTCGAGGGAACCACTACGACAATCGACCAGCTTGGTTCACTCATCGTCGGGACGAGGCTCGAGTTTCACATGTTCGACTTTCTCACATTCGTTACCGACCTCAAGAGCAGCGTATATACCTTCGGCCAGCAAGCCCTTGTCGGAGTCTCAAACCCGGGTCCGGGCGGCTATTTGTTCCAGCTGCAAACGGGAGCCCAAATCTCGCTCGGCAGTCTCCTAAATCGCAACAAGAAGTAAGACAGCCAATTCCAGTATCACCTTCCACTCGACCGAGCGCGGGCACGTGCATCGTCCCCGCTGTAGATGGATTGGGCGAGGATGTTCGCCATTCATCACAGTGTTTGAGGGAGTTCGGGTCCGCCACGCTGAGCTCAAGAACCCACGCTGAGCAGGGTGCGGTCTCACAAAAGAAGAGGACCGTACCCGTGTACGGAGGGCGGTCGCCCTCTCGCACCCGGATACGGTCCCTTTTGATTCCTATATTCGGCAGCTTCGTCGTGCAGTCGGCTTTCTAGTTGCCGCCGGAAGCGGCAGCTGCAGCGGCGTTCTCATTTGGACCGGCCATCTTCTGCTGCTCGAGATAACGGAGCACCTGCAGATTGCCGATTTTCGCAGCTTCGGCCTGTCGGCGCGCCGCCTCACGCTTCCCGAGAATACCCCAGACGGCTTCGTCGTTGATGTCTCGTTGCAGGCTCAAAACGGCCTTGTCGTAAGTCATCGTGATGTCTTTCACGTAGGTGATGATGTCCCCACCCTGTTGCTGGGCGTCCTTGTAAACGATCATTCCGACCAGCTTGTAGTAGGGGGTCGCCTGCGGATAGAGGGGCACCTTTCGGATGTCACGATTGCGGACGTCGTTGATGTAATTCGGATTGACCCATTGAAGAGTCTTCCAGCCATCGAAGTCCAGATTGTTCAGGAACACTGTCTTGTCTTCGTTGTTCTGGTTCTGCAGAACAACTGCGAACCCGTTCGGGAAGTTCGAGCCGTATACCTCGGCTGCCAGCGACTTGATTGTACCGACATTCTTCACTACGCCGTAGCTGTCGAACTTCGAGCCCTGGGTGTCCTGTGCGTTTGCCGGCATATAGGCCGGAATATCGAACGGCGGCAGGATCTCGGCAAATGCGTTGTAGGGGCTCTCAGGAAAATGGATCCTAATGCCCATAACGATGTCACCACCGAATTTGGTGGCGTTCTTGTTGACGGTCACCGCCTTCGTGTAGGAAAGCTCCTGGTTCGCGACCGATCTTGCCGAGGAGTTCAGCCTGACCTGCCAGTTTTCCAACGCGAGGGAGGTCTTCATTTGCGCCTTCTCGGCCGTGGTGAAGCTTGCTCCGGCGCTTTGGCCGAAATCAACCAGGGTGGCCGCGTTCTGGCCGCTCTGGTCGGCAACCAATTTCGAGAAATCGATAAGAGTCGAGGTGTCGGCGTATACCGAAGCGCTCACTCCAACGATCGCTATGACGAGAAGAATGACGAACCGTTTCATCCGCTGCTCCTTTCAGACAAACCCTAATTTGTGAAGAAAATCCGCTCTGGATGTTGACAATGTAGCTCATCCAGAAGCTCATATCCACACATCTTACGGCATCTGCACTCTGACGAAGATGCCTATAGCCTAGTCAAATATCGGCAAAAAAGTGCTTAAGTATTAGCGTTAATTTCCGATTTGGGCAGCTCGCCGTTCACGGTTATGGTGATTTTCTTGATGTCTGGGAAGTTGAATTTGACAGACTTCCTGACGGCATCGAGCGACTCCGAGAAACCGGTCGAAGTGTCTCCTTCCGGAAATAGGATGTCAGGCGAGAAGTCGAGATAGAGATGATTCCCTCGAACCATGAGACTACGGATCGAGGTGTTTTTCGCCAGGGCGCGATCGTGGCGTAGCTTTTCCGGACCGAGAATCAGACCGTTCACGAGCTCTCGGATATTTCCTTCGATGTTGCCCTTCTTCGGTACGACCCGCATCTCGCCAGTGAGCTGATGGTTCGAATCGTTCGGGAAGAAGAGAACCAACTCCTGCTTATTGTCCGCGACCGAAAGAAACAATACGAGAGAGAGCGCAAGCACAAAAAGGAATGCGCTGCCGAAAACGGTCGATTTTCTACTCCAGCCCAAATTCAAATGTCACTCCATGAAACCACTCTGATTGTCGAAATAGTCGACGAAACTCGCGACGCCATTATAGATTCCGCGAGACAGTTTCTTCAAGTACGAAGGGTCCGAGAGAAGAGCTGCCTCTTTCGGATTCGTCACGAAGCCGAGCTCAATCAGAACCGCGGGCATTCTGGCGTTGCGCACGACAAACCAGGACTCCGCCTTCAATCCTCTATCGGGGACTACCCTTCCAACCTCGGCACTCACTCCGGAGAGGATTTTCCTGCCAAGCAATACGCTTTCGATCGTATACTCTTCCTCACGCATGCTGTTGAGAATCGGGTACAGATCCTTCGAGGAACCGAGCTCGTTCGGATCGATTACCTCTCGTCGATAGTTTGGCGGGAGGTACCAGACCTCGAAACCATCGGCCTTTGGATCGAAGGAGGCATTCGCGTGGATTGAAACGAAGATCATCGCCTCGTTTTCATTGAGAGAGACATTGTTCGCGATTTCGGTCCTCTGCTCGAGACTCACGTAGGTATCGTCTTTTCGCGTAAGCACAATCCGCTTATCGGGAAATCGCGCTTGGAGATCGCGGTGCACCTCGGTGGCAACCGACAGAACGATGTTCTTTTCGACGAGATCAACCCGCTTTCCATTGATGATGTGGACGTGATTCGTTCCCGGGTCCATACCCCCGTGTCCCGGATCAATGACGATTGCGGCGATTCTCGGTCGGTCGGTCGCAACGCTGAACGTCGAGCTCGACGTCTCGCGCCTCAGTGCAGCCTCGATCGCGTTGGCGCCGCGCTGAGAAAGGAGAATTTCGCCGGAGGTTCCTCGAGAGATTCTGCCTGTTTCGATGCGCTCGTGATAGTTCAGAAGCACGAAAGTCAAGCCGGGCTTGAACGACACCAGATTCGCACCCTTCGTAATCATCCCGAACTCAAGCGTCGGATCCCACTGTAGACTGCCGCCGGTGGCCTCGAGCACGCCTCCGAGCTCCACCTCAGCCGACATCGGAACTGCGAAGGCGATCAAGCAAAGGCCGATCGCCAGAATCGAGGGACCGTGACGAGGTCGGATCATGAGCTAGTCACTCCATGCGGTCACGAGACGCTTCACACGGTTGCGCTCCGAGATTCCTCGCCGAATCGTATCAATTACCCAGATACCGCCCTGAACGCCGCCCCGCACCACGGCGTCCCAGAAGACCTTTCCCAGGATGATATCTCCTTCCGCGTTGATCGGTATCCCAGTCTCCGCCTGTACGAGCTCCAGAGTCCTTGCCATTGAACGGCCGTGCCAATCGAGGGTTTGAACCGTTTCGACGCCGGGCAGCGGCATGATGGAAAGGCGTCCTCCACCTCCGCCGGACTTGTCGAGAAAGAGCGGGAGCCGTGCAAGACGCTCTCGGAGGGGCCGGTCCTCGATCCGATAGGCGGACGGCGCCCATCGGTCTCGGTGGGAAAAGAGAAACGCTTCGGTATCGGGATTGGCAGGATCCAAGACGATTACCACGCTGCGGCAGGCCTCTTCCGCCGCCCACACCGCCTCGGTATGGGTATCGGCCTGGGAGATGAAGTTGCCGCACTTCTCGACGTTGTTTGTGGGGAACTGCACCGTATCTCCGATTCGGACCCTGAGAAATCCGTTCTTGACCGACGGAAGCTGGCAGCCGGTCTCGAACCCCGAAATTCGCGCCACGACCCCTGGGATCGATATGAAGGCTCTCTCCGCAGAAACCATATGCCATTTCGGGGTCAATCCTCGGGCCGGGAGCCCGACGGCAATATCGAGCGCCGCCGATGTCGGCTGTACACCGCTCGCATAGGGGTAGGTCCATCCGGACATATACCCACCCGAAAGCCGCGCAGCGATCTCGCCGATGACCGGTCCCTGCGGAGAAAGCTTGACGTCCCCCTTCGCAGCTCCACCCGTGATTCCGAGCGCCTGCACGCCGCGCTTGAATGCCGCTACCAACGTGGCAACCGTAAACTCATCGGTCTGAGTAGGCATCGTGTGTCCCATCTCCACGAAATAGGGAGGAAAGACGATTCGTCGATCCGCAACCCCGCAAATCGTTATCCGTCCGTGGTCGACGATAGCGTCGATGCTATACTCCGGGCCGGGAACAAACTCCTCGATGATCGCTTTGGAGGAACGAGAGAGCCCTAATGCGACCTCGACCGCTGACGCGAGTTCGGTTAGTCGATCGATCCTTCGAATGCCGCGCGCGCCCATATTGTCGACCGGTTTGACCACCAATGGCAGCGAGAGACGGGCCACGGCGGACTCGACCTCACGCAATGATCGAACCATCGAAAACTCGGGAGAGGGCACGCCGGCTCGATCGAACGCCTCCCGCATCAACGACTTGTCGGTGGCGCGAAGGGCGGTCGCGTGCCCCACTCCGGGCAAACCGAGCTGTTCAGCAACCCACGCGACTGTCGCCGAAAAGTCGGTGCCTGCTGTGAAGACCCCGTCCAGCTCCCCGCGACGCCTGAAGGTGGCGGCGCCTTCAGTCATCGCCTTCTTGTCCTTCAAGTCGACGTGCAGAAAGATGTCGGATAGCTCGGCACCTTGCGCGTCAGGATTGCCGTCGGCGACGATCACCCGCCAGCTCTTTTCTTTTGCTATGCGTATGGCAGGGAGTTGCATTACCCCACCGCCAAGAATGAGTACGGTCTTTTTGTGTTTGCTCATCTGTCTAGCTCCGATACCTTAACCGTGTAGCACTCGAAGGTATCACCCAACCGCGCCAGCACGCTATAGCGGCGCAGCAAGCTGTATCTCCACCCGGCTGCCGCCCCGACCACGGGGAAGCGCTCGGGATGATGGCCCGTTATCTGAACTTCCCGGACCTGGAAGCCATAGAGTCTCAGCACCCGACGAGCAATTCGCGGGTCCCAAAGCGTGAAGTGATCGTAGGGGCTGTTCGCGAGGAACTTCTGAGGATTACTTCGGCCACTGATTCCGTGCAGATTCGGGGTCGAAAACGCGAATACGCCGCCCAGGGGAAGCAGGGTGTTGATCTTTGCCAGCATTCGACCCAACTGCGGGAGATGCTCGATGACATACCACATCGTCACAATGTCCACAGTGTCTGTTCCGAATGTGGCGTCGAGGTCGAGGTCCTCGAGCGAAAGTCGTTCGCACGGCAATCCGAGGTTATTTCGAACATATTCGACCGCATCGTGAGCGACATCTATTCCGAGAACTCTCCCTCCAGCACGGGATGCCTCGACGAGGAAAGGACCGAAGGCGCAGCCGACGTCGAGCACTCGTTTGTCGGCCACCGGAGTGCCAATTGCGCGAAGGCGGGCGATCCTTCCTGCGGCATGGTCACGGATACTGTCGAAATCCTCCAGATAGGTTCTGCCATACTGTGCGCGGTAGTCCTCGAAGAAATACGCTTTGTCGTAACGGCGCTGCCCCTTCGAGAAATCGAGCTCGTAGACCATCGAGCACCTGCGACAACGGAAGAAGCTCCTGTCGGGAAAACGGCCGATGGCCATGTTCTTGTTCTCGCCGCATACGGGACACCGATCGAACAACGGCACCTCGAGCCCCTCGAGCCGGTCTGAGATCGATTCCTGATGTTCCGGTGCGAGTCGTGAACATCTCGATCGCAGCTCGTCGCGGTCGGACAGAATACGCCGAAGACGTCGTCGCCGTACCCGCCGGACCCCAATCTCGGGAAACCCCGCGATCCGCGAAAGTGTTCGGTGATATCGTGAAGGATTGAAGAGAACCACCGAAATCCCGGCATTCACGGCTTCGTAGGCGGTGCGACCGAAAGATGTAAAAAGGATGTCGAACTCGTGCAGCCGTTCGCGCAGATCAGAGGGCGCGTCGAGCCGCGCAACGTCTCGAGGAAGAGATTCACAATGAAAGAGGGGCCCGACAACCAGAGTGATCTGTTCGGCAGTGAAGAAATTGCCTTCGAGGAGCGCGGTAATCATCTTCGACGACAGCCCGCCGGGATCCTCACCGCCGAATGAGACTATCACCTTTCCGCTGGCCGCCTCTCCCGGGGCTCGTCGGCGGGCCGGTCGTGCCTGATACGCCGAAGACGAGCAATTCGCCCTGGGGAGCCTCGCAGGAAGCGGCAGCGTGTCGATCAGATAGGGCATCATCTCCCGCGCCTCACCTCCCTCATCGATTCCGATCGGGGTTCCGAGCCTGCTGAGACGAACGAGCTCGTCGCTGCCGGTTGCTCGGCGGTCGACGACGACAAGATCCCAGCGTTCGCCAGCTCCGGGTTCGTCAGCAAAATGCCTGTCGAAGAGCTCCATTTTCGACGCCTCTGCAACCCTTCGAACCCGCTTCCGTTCTGCGGCATCCTCGACGAAGAGCCGTCCACCGGGGAACTCGGTGAGTAGCTCCAGACAACGTCGTACATGTCCCACGCCGTCTCCGGATCTAGCCGACGGAGCGAAGAGCACCCTCTTTTCCAGGATGAGCCTCCTTCGCTTCTCGACTTCGGGGATGGCGCTTGAGCCAATCAAGCACTCGAAGAGTCTCGATCGGCCTCCCGCTGTAAAGCCCATCGAAGAGCTCCGTGAGGTAGCGGTAGTCCTCCGCGGTGTCCAGAGTGACCGATCGGTCCGCCATTCTATAGGCTGCCGGTACCTGTGGGCGCAGGATGCTGAAGCGTTCGGGTCTTCGATAGAGGAACGGATTTACATGTTCCCGCTCGTAAGGGTCAGTCGCCTCTCGGTCTTCGAGCAGCAGCGCCTCTGATTCTACGATCTCCACCCCGAGACCGAGCGGCATGCCGATGAAACCGCTGAAATCGGCATCCCCCGCAACGTGGAGCCGGAGAAGATCAATGGCGAGATCACTCGAAACCAGTGGATTATCGGCGGTCGCGCGAACGATGCGATCCACCTGATGCTCACGGAGTGCGCCGGCGTAGCGTGCAAGAACGTCTTCTGAGGAGCCCGGGAAAACCTCGAATCCGCAGCGTCGGGCGTAGGGTTCGAGACGTCGTGAGCTTTCCCAGTCGGTGAGGAGAAGATAGATGTCGGCCTCGAAACACCTGAGGGACATCATGGCGTGCTCGACAGCCGTGCGGCCCGCCAACGAAAGGAGAACTTTCTCCTTGAGGCGCGTCGAACCTATTCGTGCCTGCAAAAAGACGCCGACACCCACGTTCCCCCTGGGCGATTCGCGTTTGGGTGTCATACCTCCGGAACCTCCCACAGTTCAGTGATGCTGCGAGAATCACGCTTGAATCGAAACTTGTTGATCTCGACCCACTTCTTTGCCTCCCTGAACTCGCGCAGCGCGCTCACGAAGCCGCCGGATTTGATCCAGTATGCCGGGAAGCGGGAAAGCGGTAGGGACCCCGCGTCGCCACTGAAGCGAATGGAGAGGTTCTTGAGGAAGAAATACTTGTAACTGTCGTCCGGAGTAGCATCCTCAGACGGCACCTCTCCGAGATAATTCAGCCGAAGTGAGGTGTTGCAGCCTATCTTCTCCCCCCACATGTAGCAGCGAAACCCGAAATCCATTTTCTGCCAGTAGGGGCTCTGGAGACCGAAGTCGTACCCCCCGGTCAGCACGAACCGTTCTTTGCTGTAAATCCCGCAGTAGTCAAAGGGGAACAGGCTCATCATGCCGTCGGCGGTGGGTTGAAGCGCGAGTACCTTCAGTAACGTGTTATAGAAAGCAGGCGCCATAATCGTCGGAACCGTTTCGAGCTTCTGGTTCTGAATGAGTGGCACGGTACACAGTGCCCTGCTGTCTCGAATCCTCTCGATGAGTCGCGCTGAAAGAGAGGCCGGGGCTATCTTCATGTCGTTCCATATCACAAAGACATATTCACCGCTAGATTCATCCATCCCTATGTTGATCTGCTCGCCTCGAGATGCAGCTTCATGCAACACAAGGAATCGGATTCCAGGGAACTTGCGTGCAAGTGTCTCGACATCGTACGAAACCGCAGGACCTTCAATCGAGATGATCTCGCTGAAACCGAGCTTCTCGAGCTCGGTGAAGAACGAGTGTTTGAACAGCCTGCCTCCCCGGTTGAGCAAAAGCAGTGAAAGTGCCACCGGAAACTTGCGCGCCCTATCGGTGCGAGTTCCTCCGACGACCGTGTAGGGGATCCTCAGACGCTTAAAAGTTGTAGGTATAGTACTCATCGCACGCCTTGCAGAGGTCCGGATACTCCTGCCGAAGGTGTTCCTTGTAGGGGGACTCTCCCTGTGCCCAAATTTCCTCGAGTGAATTCTCGAATACGTTGCCGAGGAGATTTCGGCCCCGGAGATCCTCTCTGCACATCGGGACTGAACCGTCGACGAGGATCACCATGTCCCTCTTCAAATGCCAACAGGGAAGACGTTTGATAGGGGAGAGATCAGTGACCTTCCGCTGCGGGAGAAATCCACAGAACCAGTCGTATTTCTGAATGATGACATTCGGAACTCGTCCCTTCCAGTAATTGTAGAAACTCTCGAGGTCAGCCTCGTTTTCCTGCATTCTCGTGGCTTGAACATGAACACGGTCGGGGAAGAGCTCAAGCAGTCTATTGCAGGCTGCCTGAGCCTCCTCCCAGCCGGGGCCTCGGAGGGTTTCGTAGAGCTCCTTCGTCGAGGCGTCGAGATCGACGATCCAGGTGATCCTTTCCCATTCGAGCTCCCTGATCTTCTCGAGCACTCCAGGTTTCCAGCCGACGCCCGAGGTCTCTATCAGTATCCCGAGATGTTGGTGCTTCAATGTCTCTTCGACGAGCTCCGCGATATCGGCGTGGAGCGCGGGCTCACCCCAAAGCGATAGACTGACCACGGCATCTTCGGCAAATTGGGAGATTCTCTCGATCAGCGACCGAAACCGGGCGACAGGCATCTCCTTTCCCTTCCTCAGGACCTCACCGGCGACTTTCGGATAGGGCGAATAGCTCACGAGCTGGGAGACCGCCTCGGTAATTTGGATTTCGAAAAAGGCCGGCAGAGAGCGTAGCATCTCCTGCCGATTTTCTACGATCTCGAGAACGGCGGCCCCGTCGCCCCCACCCGCTTTGACGACCCGGTCGACTACCTGGAAGTTTCTCGCCCCGTCGCAATAGAGATCCACTCGTAGCAGTCTGAGGTCCTTGGGTGAAATCTCGGTTTCGATGTCAAATGAATTGATGTCATGACTGATCACGGTGAAGAGAGTGGCTCGCTCTATTGTGGTGTCGTCAGCCGACACAAGTCTACGCATGGCCGGGATCCTTTCACCAAGAATGATCTCTGGCGTCAGACCGCGCGGGTAGCCGTCGGCGAAAGTGTATTCCGAGAAGTACTTCCGATGACTGGCATACATACGTTCGGTTATCTCGAGGTCGAGAAGAGGGCAATCTGCATAAAAATAGAACAGATCGATGTGATCTTTCGTCTGCTCTTCGAGCTCTTCGAAGAGACGCGCTACGTTCCACTCCCCCGTTCTCACAGTAGACTTGAGATCGGGCGGAGCCGTCGATTTCAATGTATTGGCCGCGCGTTCTGAGTCGGTGAACAGGCACACGCGGTCTATTTCCGGCAAATGTCGAGCATACTCCAGTACCCTGCTGAAAGCGTCCGCCCCTCCGGCAATCGGAGCGAACGCGTGGGGTGAGATACCGACTGCATTGATCACGGCAATATTCGCCATAATCTGATTATCGACAGAACATTATGCCCTTTAACCGGTTGTTGACTGCGTGAAGGTAATTCGCGCCGCCGGCAACCGCTCGATTGCCATTCCGCAGAGAAAAAGTGTACTCTCATTCCCAACATGCTACAACCCGAGACGCGGAAGTTCACGGTTTCACAAATCACCGAGCTCGTCAAACAGCACATTGAAGCAGAGTTCTACGACGTGACGATCGAAGGAGAGATATCCAATTTCCGCCCATCGAGCACCGGTCATCTCTACTTTACCTTGAAGGATGAAAATGCGGTCATTTCGGCGGTCATGTTTCGCAATCGGGCCATCAGTCTGTCCTTCACCCCCGCCGACGGCCAAAAGGTCAGCGTTTGGGGCAACCTCTCCGTCTATGCCAAGAGGGGCACCTACCAGATCATCGCCGAACGAATGGAAAAATCGGGTGAAGGCGACATTCTCGCCACGCTGGAGGAACGTAAACGGAGACTCGCATCGGAAGGCCTCTTTGAGGAGTCGAGAAAACGTCCGCTTCCCCTTCTTCCGTCGCGGGTTGCCGTTGTGACCTCTCCTACGGGTGCCGCCCTCAGGGATATTCTCAACGTTACCGCCCGGCGCAACGCCGGAATCAATATCGTGGTTCTTCCCTGCCCCGTTCAGGGCGAAGAGGCAGCGGCAAAGATCGCCCGACAGATCGAGCGGGCGAATATGTTCCAGCTCGGCGAGGTGATCATCGTCGGACGAGGAGGCGGATCACTCGAGGATCTGCTTCCCTTCTCGGACGAAGTGGTCGTCCGAGCGATAGCAGCGTCGACCATCCCCGTCATTTCTGCTGTTGGGCACGAGATTGATCTCTCCCTGAGCGATCTCGCTGCGGACCTGAGGGCTCCCACTCCCTCCGCGGCTGCGGAGATCGTCAGCGCAAGCCGCGATGAGCTATTGGCCCGGGTCCGCGACCTGCGGTCGACCATGACCCGCGAGCTCGAGCGCCGCATCGAGCGAATCCGTCTCCTGCTGCGAGAGTTTACCGCGGCCCGATTGGAGCGCAATTTTCGCATCATGATTCAGCCGGTGCTGTTGCGGCTGGACGACGCCAAGGAGGGCCTCGTTCGCAGCCTCCGCGACCGTTTGGTTGACGCGCGGCACCGCCTCGAGCTCTCCGTCAAGAACCTCGAATCGGCCTCACCGATCGAAGTGCTCAAACGAGGATACTCAGTGGTAACCGACGGTGAGACGGGCCGCGTCCTCCGGGACGCACGCGAAACGGCGGCCGGCAAAGGGATACGAGTAAGGCTGCACCGCGGCGGGCTCGGTGCAACCGTAGAGGAGATTACCCAATGAAGGGATTCGAGGAACGATTATCTCGGCTCGAGAACCTCAACGACAAGATATCCGAAGGCAACATCCCGCTCGACGAAGCGGTCGCCCTCTTTGAAGAGGGCATCAAGCTCGCCAAAAGTCTGGAAAAGGACCTCAGCAAGGTTGAACGTAAGGTTGAGCTGCTGGTAAATCAGCCCGACACCCCTGAGGACGAACCCAACCTCGAGCTCTTTCCTGACCTCTCTCAGGAAGAACGAGAAGAGTAACCTTCGATTACACTATCTAGCTTGTCGCAGTGGGAAGGTTCGGTGGGAAATGAACCTTGTCTCCGGGTTTGATCCCGAGCTTTGCGAACGCCCCGTCGTTCACCTCGAGAGCGTACCGCACGGCATGGTCGGACTGGATTGCCTCGAGAGAATGCGGTTTCATGTGATGGATTTCCCGGATCGTGCCGTCAGCGGAGATATAGGCTATCGCAAGGGGAATGTCGGTGTCTTTCATCCAAAACGATAGGTGCTGGTCGTAGGGAAACACGAATAGCATACCGTGATCCATGGGCATCGACTTGCGAAACATGAGCCCGCGCTCACGCCCGGCGGGAGTCTTCGCAATCTCAACTTGAAACTTCGCCGTTCCAATGGCGATCGTAATTGTGTCGGCTTTCGGCTTGCAGGAAACCAGGACTACCACGCAGCAGGTCAGGACCGCTACAGCAATAAGACGCGAATGCATTTGTTCTACTCCGAAGCGGCAAGGTCCCCTCAGAATTGGTTGAGGAACTGATCCCGCGAGATTGAACGCTCTGATTGTTTCATTTTCCCCGCCTCTTTGAGGCGATCGAAAACGGTTCGGTCGATGTACTTTACACTCAAAGGGCGCTCGAGCGAAAGCCTGTATTGCGGAGATTCCCAAACAACCTCTTCGGGACTCAAAGAGCTCGACGGTCCGTACTTTGCGGTCAAGGTCGTGTACATGGAATAGTAGCTTATTTCACTTGGATTCAGCATCAGAATCATGATGTAGAGCTTCTTCTCGTAGAACTGGAAGAAGGCCCGGCTGATGAATGAGTAGCCGGTGGTTTCGATAAGATTCTCGTCGGGACTCGCAAGCATACTTACGTCCGGCGGTCCACGATAGTTGAAGTAGGGATCCTTCTCCAGAGCGTTCTTCACCTCGTCCAATGTCATACCGAGCCGTATTTCTCGAAAGCTGTCGGGAACTGCCGCTTGCGACGGCGTCGTTCCCTGGGTAGACGGCAAGAGTGTAGTTGGCTGAACCGGATTCGATGAAGCACTCGGCGCATTCGTCTGGTTGTTGAGTTGGGAGGGTACTGATGTGTTCGATTGACCTGGAGCCGGACTGACGGACTGCGCAGCGAGGTCGAAAGGAGCCACGAAGGTGAGAAGGACGGCTGCAATGTGCAGAATTAGTCGGCCGGAAATCCGGATTTTCATATGTGCTTCTTCCATCTTCAATATCGGAAAGCGCAGTTGATTGTTTACCGTTTTGCCTTCTATAATCGGCATGGCAGTCGATGAAAAAGATCGCGTCGTTTCTGCCCCTCGTGGTATTACTGGCTCTTGCATCGTGCGCAACTACGGCGGGCACGGCCTTCAGACAGGTTCTTGACTCGAGCCCCCCTCCGCGTGAGGGCTCGTCGTCGGTGGAGGTTCAGCCCGCCGACACAAAGCCGGAGCAGACCGGCTTGGAGGTCCAGACAACCCCGTCCGACGCTCAGGTGTACTTGAACGATACGTTTATCGGAGACACACCGCTCATCTACACCGCCTTCAGGGCCGGCACATACAGGATTACGATCTCCAAGAGAGGTTACTACGATTCGGTGCGCTGGCTCAATCTCGATCCGACTGCCTACACCCTCGTACAGACCGATCTGTCGCCGAAGGTCGGCTACCTCAGCATCTCCACCTCAACGGCGAATGCGGAGATTACCGTCGACGGCAACGGTGTCGGACCGGGGGTCGAGCCGGTCCCGGTCGGAACACATCGAATCCGCATTCGCGCGTTCGGCTTTGAGGACTGGAGCGAAACCGTCGAGGTGTACGAAAACCAAACCGTTACCGTCAACGCGGTTCTCACGAAGGCCCCGTTTCGAATCTCCGGATTGTCGGAATCGAGGACGGTTCTCAATCCGCTCAACCCCGGACGTCTCGGTCAGGTGGTATTCTCATTCGAGGTGAGTACCCACGGAGTCGGCAATCTCGTGGTCATGAGCTCAGACGGCCGGAGCGTGTTCCAGTATCAGTTCCCGCAGTTCAACGATCGTGAGCAGAGCTATCGCTGGGATGGACGAGCGACGGACGGGAAACCGCTGCCGGACGGCAACTATCGCATCACCGTGAGCGGAAGAGAATCCACCGCCTCCGCCGCCTCGACCAGATCGCTGTCGCTCGAGATCAACCGTGGCTCCTACATTGGCCTTCGTTCGCAGCTGAGCGGAGTATCGGGGCTGCTCTTTGCCGGGACCCCGGAGGTCCTCCCTATCTCGAGTTATTCGATTAGCTCGCTCGCGATCGCCCATCTCGACTCGACCGGGGCCCTCGTTCCGGTCCAGGTTGCCGTCCGAGCAGTTCCTCACGCAGGGGTCGAGATCGATGGACAGGCCGCAGTCGAGCTCAAGAGCTCGAACTCCATTCCGGTCTCGGGTGGTCTTGCAGGCAAGTTCCTCCTCACGAATCCCAAATCGCCGTATGGCTTTTCGGCCGCGATTACGGTGAAAGGGACCTATGTATCTCTGACGGCAAGCGATATTCTTACCAATTTCACGGGGCTCTCGCTCGGTTTCCCCTTCGAATACCGAATTGGGCCCGTGGGGTTCGTCTTCATGCCGGATCTCATCGCGGCGCCCTATCCGGCGAGCTACACCTCCGCGCCGCCCATCTTTCTGCCTACCTTCTGGGGATACGGCCGGGGCGGCATGTTCCTGGATTTCGGCTCTCTCGTGACCGGCGGGTCGGTTGCGCTGAGGACCCAGCCTTTCAGCCAAGGGCTCGGGTTCTCGACGCGATTGCTGGACGCGGGATGGGAAATTCATTGGCTCATCCCGAACACGCAACTCGTTCTTTCCTGCGCGGCCACCATCGAGTACAGCCCGGACCCGACAATCGGCTTCTTCGGAATGGCGGGGGCCGGCCTCGGATTCGTTAATTGAAACAGACTCCCAACGACAGGTTGTTTTCGCTCCTTCGACGCTTGAAACCGGCGGATGCACAGAATCGCCTCATGAGAATCGCCGATAGGGAGATTGCCCTTTCGATGATGTACGCGACCGACCGTGATCGCGAGTATGTCCTCTCTCTGATCGCTTCGAGCAAAGCACACCGCATTCGCGAAGAGTTTGGTTTTCAGCGCCACCTTGCGGTTCGCTACGATCAGTACCTCACCGCGATCGCCAGCGTCACGAGCCAACTCGAGCGGGAAGGAAGCGCCCCACCGATCCGAAGCTACTTGCGTCCGCGCCGCGGACAGCGCAGATAGCGAGTCGACGAAGTCTCAGCGGCCGATGAGCGCGAGGAACTCCTCTTCGTTTACGATCTCCGCCCCCACCTCGCCGGCTTTCGCCAGTTTGCTCCCCGAACCGGTCCCGGCAAGCAGGTGCGTAGTGTTGCCACTGACCGCCGAAACGACCTTGCCGCCTCTGAGCTTGATCTCATCGACGGCGAGTGAGCGCGGATTGAAGTGCTCGAAGCTACCGGTGACGCACCAGGTTTGCCCCGCGAACACCTGCTCCACGGCTGGTATACGATCCGGCACCTCCGCCTTGAACGAGAGGCCGACGCGCTGGAGACGGCGAATGAGATCGCGGGTAGTCGGATTGGAGAGCTCGCTTACGATTGTCGTTGCGGTCTTCTCGCCTATACCGGGAATCTCGGTGAGACGAGAGACTTCGCCCCGGTCGACGCACTGGAGGAGCTTGTCGACGTCGGTAAATCCGGCGTCAATGAGAAGCTCACTCGCCTTCTGCCCGAGCTCGGGTATCCCGAGGGATTGCAGCACCGTTCGATACGGCCTCGACTTGCTCCGCTCGACCCCTTCCTTGATGAGCGCGACCTTCTTTTCGCCGAACCCCGGAACACCATCAAGCAATCCGTAATCGGCGGTGTAGATATCGACGACATCGCTGACCATCCCGCGCCTGATGAGCACCTCGACCGTCTCGGGACCGAGATTGTCGATATCCATCTGGCCGCGACCGACAAAGAACATGAGTCTTCCGCGAACCTGAGCGGGGCAGCTGCGATTCGTGCAGAAATGGTGTGCTCCAACCACCGTCAGGGCGTTGCCGCATTCCGGACAAGTGTCCGGCATCTTCCAGGTCGTAGCCTCTTCGTTCTTCTCGATGACTCGCTCGACGGCCGGGATGACATCGCCGCGCCGCGAGATCGCGACAGTATCGCCCACGCCGAGCTCGAGCATGTCGATGTAATCCTGATTGTGAAGAGTGACATTTGAGATCGTGGAACCGCCAACCGCGACCGGTTTCACTCGAGCAACCGGCGTCACCCTTCCGGTCCGGCCGACCTGGACGTCTATCGCGCGAACCTCACTTACCCCTTCCGGTGCCTCAAACTTGTAGGCGATCGCCCATCGAGGATGATGCCCCGTGTATCCGAGACTCTCCCGCGCCGAAAGCTCGTTGACCTTCACCACGAGGCCGTCAATCTCGTATGAGAGAGAGCCGCGCAGCTCCGTTCTCCGTCGAACGAAATCCGCCATTGCCTCGAAATCACCGATCGTCCACGTCGGTCCAGCGTCGTCACTCCTCGCCAACTCCGGCGTCGCTTCGCCGGTTTGGGAGAAGAGCCCGACGATCGGATTGACGCGCAGCCCGAGCTCAACAAGCCGTTCGAGCACGCTTACGTGGGAAGGGAGCGGTGTCTGAAAGAATCCTTCGTAAGCGAACATGGCAAGAGGGACCTCGGCGACAGCCGCACTCTTGACTCGCCGGAGGCTACCTGCAGCGAGGTTGCGCGGATTCGCATAGGGTGTCTCCATCCTGCTGTTGATCTCTTCAAATCGTTCACGCGGCAGGTAGATTTCTCCACGCACGGCGACAGTCGTCGCTTCGTTGAGGCGCAACGGTATGGAGCGGATCGTTCTGACATTGGCCGTTACGTCGTTTCCACGCAGCCCATTTCCCCGGGTAACCGCCCGAACGAGAAGACCGTCTTCGTAGTAGAGCACAATGGAAACCCCGTCAATCTTCTCCTCGACCGCAAACGACAGGTCGGCTCCGAGGTTGGTGCTCGTCTTCGTCGTCCAACTCATCAACTCATCGAAGGTATAGGCCTTGTCGAGACTCAATACCGGGATCGTGTGATCGACCTCGGGCAGCTCGCTCGTTAGGTCGGAGCCTACACGGAGGGTGGGTGAGTCGGGTGTCACGAGCTCCGGATGCGCGGATTCCAACTCTTTCAGACTGTCGAAGAGCCGGTCGTATTCACGATCCGAGACGGTTGGTGCGTTGAGAACGTTGTACTCGTAATCGAGACGGTGCAGCCGTTCGGAGAGGTTTGCTATCTCACGTGCGGCTTCCTCGCGCGTCATGTGCTCTCTCCTCTGTCGATCGACCGAATGAGCCGGCTGGAATCGTGAGAAATCCGAATGGTGGGTGACTGCCGGTTACTCGCCCTTTCGCACGAACGCGTCCTTGTAGCCTTGGGCCATGAAGAGGTACAGCAGGGTACCACTCTCGTCTGAATTGAGCGGCCCGATCATGACCTTGTAGAGGGGCTTCTTGTTCTGGCTGAACGCGTAGACCGATACAGGATAGTCAGGAGAGAGGTTGTCGGCAAGGGCCACCGCGGCGCTCGACTCACCGTAGACCCCGAGCTGAACGTAATAGGAGGCCGGTGCGAGGGCCGTTGCAGGACGCACCGGTATTCTACCCACCATGTGGGCGGCCGCCCCCGCAGCTTCGGCTCCGCTCGGCGTCGGTTGAGCCGCCGAGGGTTTGCTTGGTGCGGGAGGCGCTCCGGCCTCGCCCTGGGCAACCGCGGGCGGCTGCGCCCCGGATACTCCACCCGCCTGAGCTGCCGGTTTCGCGGCAATCTCAGGCGAGGCGACGGCCCCCGAAACTACGGGACCGGAGGTTGCCGGCGGTTGGGTGGACGCTAGAGGACTTATCTCGGGAGTGACCATGAACGGGAGCGGAAGTTCCGACTCGGCCACCTTGGGGGCCGCTGCCGGTGGGCGTGCGCCGGCGAGCGCAGAAACGAGCGGACCGCTTGGCGGCGCTTTCGCGACGCCCTGCGACTCGACGGGGATCGCCGGTACGACCGATACAGACGGGGCAAACGGCGAGATCCTTGGACGAGCCTGCGCCAGCTCAGTTACCTGAGGAACGGCCGACACGGCCGCCGGGGCGGATGGAGACGCCAACGCCAACCCCAACGACGGCAGCGACGAGGCCGGCGGAGTTGTCGCCGCAAGTCCTGAAACCGAGGGGCCCGGGTGACGAATTTCCGGGACGGCCGGCGAGGCGCCGAGTGCAACCTCGGGTTCCCGCCGCGATGCGCGGGTTGTCGGTGAGGATTGCAGCTCTGACACGACGGGAGTCCCCCCGGCTCTCTCGGGTACCGTTGGCGTCGCAAGCTCGGCCAGCGCAGGCGCCGCCTCCCTTGGAGTCTGCACGGGTCGTAGCTCCGTGACGGTCGGACCGGTGACCGTCGGTGGGCCCGCCTGTGGCGCGGCAGAGGGTGGCCCTGTCGCCTGCTCAGCTCCCGTAGGCGCCGGCTGCACGCCTGTTTCGACACCGGTGGCACTGGGTACCTCCTGAGTGCCCGAACCGGGAGGCGGCACCCCCTGTGCCGGCTGCGCTCCCTGTTCGGTGGAAGCGACTCCCGGCTGGGGAGGTTTCGGAGGCGTTGGCTCCGCGCCAGATGTTTGAGGTTGCGTTGAAAGCTGCGCGAGCTCAGGTGCCGGAGGCGCGGTTGAGGGTTGTACTGGTGTCGGTTTCTGCTCGGGTTGAGGGGCAAGAGTGGAGACTGCAGGGCCCGCTTCGGGCGGTTTCGTGGTCGAGGACGGCGCCTGGGCAGGCTGAATAGTCGTCTGCTCCTTGGGAGGAGCTTCAGGAGGCGCTGGCGCCGTCGCGGGCGGGCGCGGCTGTGCCGCTCCGGACGACCCCAGATATTGATCGAGAAAGCTCAGGCTGTTCGGGTTTCCCACCGAGGCGGCGGGAAATACGTCCGGATCGGGACTATAGGGAAGATCGCTCGGACCTTGGGAGACGGGGCTCGACCGCTTTGTCAGAGTGACTTTGACCTGTGAAACCTCACCCGTGCTCAATCCTATTGCGGAACCTGCATCTCTCGAGAGAAGCATGAACAGTCCACTGTCGTTGAGCCGATCGATGATCAGCACCGTAGCCTTCTTATTCGTCTGTGGGTTTTCAACGGTCACAAGGGTATTCTGAGGAAAGGAATTCGAGGCACCGTACAAACCTGTCGACGGAAAGGAGCCATAGGCACCCACGGCGCAAGAACCTTCCCATACCGACTGTGCGTGCATCAGGAAAGGTGCGCAGAGGAAAAAGACTACGGTTAAGACACTCCGTTTCATCGCAATAGTCTCCTGTTTCTATGTTCGGGAGAAAAAGGAGAAAATCAAAGCTCTTTCATGAGCGAATCTAGGACGATCCGTACGAGCTGAGGCCCCATTTCTTCATTGCATTTCTCGCGATCTTCTGTCCAAGGGCAAAGCAGAGCTCATAGGGTTTCTTCGACTTGAGATCGCCCTCAGGCACCGTGGTATCGAGCTTGCCTTCAGCGAGCAGGGAGCCGCTCTTGAGATCCAGAAAACGATAGGAAATCGAGCTCGGGACCGGTGCCGATTTCTCTGCGTCAGGAAAACCGAGGTCGACGATGAGCAAGAAGGCTGCCCCACCCTCCTTAGCCGTACGTTCCGCCCAGATGTCGGTTCGTGCAACGGAATCGCTCTCGTTGTTGTCTGAGCTCGGGAGTCCCGCGTCAAAGATTATATGCCCGGAATTGAAAAACTGATCTTCGACACCATCCACAACGGCAACAAATCGCTCTACATTCGCCCCTTTCGAGGACTCGGCGGGCTGCATCCGCGTCAGAAGCATGACGGTCTCGGCAAACAGCGCGCCGGGTAACAGCCCCAGGATAAACATCAGCATGAGCTTCTTCATCTTCTCTCACCCTCAATGCCGCCCGGCAACTACTGGGCGTGGTATTCTTCTTCCATATATCGGCTGCTTTCGTCCCGACTGTAACGCTCAACCCCTACCGTGAAGCACGAATCGGGAGTCGAGAAGGACGACCCGAAGTCAGCGCCACTTTCTCCAACCGTCGAAGTTTGTTATAGTACCGTCGACAACAGATTGTCGAGACGCCTGACATATCCAACGGCTCATGGTATGCTGGTTGACAATCGCAGGAGTACGAATGGATCAAACCGAAGTTCGAACGTCGCCCGAGGAAGATACGATATCGCTCCTCGATTTGATGTCCGTCATTGCCAAGCGCCGCCGCTTCATCTTCTTCAGCACGGTCATCGCGGCGGCTCTCATCGTCCTGTTCTCGATTTACACTCTGAAAGTCCCGTCAACCTCACCCTACAACCCCATGCCGAACCAATTTACGCCGGAGGTCAAGGTTCGGCTGCTCGAATCACAGTCCAGCTCGATCTCGAGCGCTCTTCAGAACAGCGCACTCGGGACGCTCGCAAGTCTCGCAGGGGCCTCGTCATCGACCGGCCCGACGAACGCCGACCTCGCACAGGCGCTTCTCAAAGGGAATACCCTTGCCGACGACGTCGCACAGCACTTCGACTTCGTGGGCCGCTACCATATAACCAAAGATCCACTGACCAAAAGCCGGAAGATCTTCGAGAAAGCACTCGGTATACAGTATGACCAGACAACTGGAATCCTCACGATTACCTATACGGACATACACAAGGATTTCGCGACCAAGGTCCTGAGCTACACGCTGGACGCCCTTCAGAAGCGGTTCAATACCCTCTCGACGGAGAAGGTCGAGGCCCAAAAGGAGTATCTGCAGGCAAGGTTGTCCCAGCTCCAGGGAGATCTCAAACAGGCGCAGGATAATCTCATCAACTACCAGGTGAAACACGGAATTATCGATCTGAACACACAGGCTCAAGCGCAGGTAACGAAGATAGCGAGCCTGAACTCCCAAATTCAAAACAACGAAATTCAGCTTCAGACCCTCAAGAAGTATGGAAGAAGCGAGAACGATCCTGCCGTCGTTCAGCTGAAAAACGCGATCCAGATCGAGCAGAATCTCATCAACGAGCTCAAGAGCGGTTCCTCGAACTTCAGTATCAACAACATCCCACAGGATCAGTTGCCCCAGATCTCCGCAACCTACCTCAACCTGAAAAACGATCTCACACTCCAGGAAACGATCTACATGACGCTTCGGCAGCAGTACGAAACCGCGAAGCTCGAGGCAGACGCGAACGCGAAGACCTTTCAGGTTATCGAACATGCGGAGATTCCCGAGGTGAAGTCGGGTCCGAGCCGAGGCAAGATCTCGATGATAGTGACCATCACGGTCTTCTTTCTCGCGGTGTTCATCTCCTTCATCATGGAGTACTTCGAACGAGTCAAACGAGATCCGATAGAGTCCTCGAAGCTCAACGAGATCAAGGGGATGTTCGGAAGACCTCGAAGGGAATGAACTATTTTGTCATTCAGGTACTAACGAGATCGGAAGATAGGTTCATACGCCTCGCCAATCGCTTGCTCCTCGGGTCTCCGAAGACGCAGTCATCGTTCCTGCACTCCGATTCCGAGATTCTCATAGACAGCGGTTTGGGCGTCGATGACAACAAATCAGAAGACTTCATCGAGCTTCCCGAAGGCTTCTCCATCACGGCGGCTCCCGGACGCCTCGTATGGCCGCGTCGCAGTCTGACGATCCGCAGGAAGGGCAAACAACAGAAGAGCCTCGCTCCAATATTCCCCGGATACGTTTTCTACGAGGCAGACGAGGTGCATCCCGAGGTCTACCGGACGTTGAGGCAGCTTTCCGGATTCGTGCGATTCCTGAAAAACGAGAACCGTCTCGAAATGCTCTCGGGTCAGGACCGGGAGCTTCTCCTCCATTTCCTGTCGTACGGTGAGGTCGTCGACAAGTCAATCGTCTATTTCGATCGAAACAACCGTATACGGGTGAAGAGCGGGCCAATGAAAGGGCTTGAAGGCCAAATCATTAAGGTCGATAAGAGAAAGAAGAGAGCGAAGATACGACTATCCATGTACTCGGACCGCTTTCTGGTTGACTTCGGGTTCGAGCTCCTCGAACCGGCAGAGGGAAATGAACCGAAATAATCGAATCTATATTGTCGGAGCCGGTTTCGCCGGTCGAACAATTGCCCGCGAGATCCGAGAAAAAGGGATCCTCGGTGAAGTGCTCGCCTTCCTGGACGACGATCCGGAAAAAGAAGGCATGAACATCGAGGGGGCGCCCGTGCTCGGACCCGTTTGCAGAGTGGGAGACTTTCTCAAACAGCTGCCGGCAGACGAGGCACTGGTCGCCCTGCCCTCGGCCTCACGCGAACAGCTGAAGTCGGTGTACCAGGAGCTCGCCAAGGCAGAGTTCAAAAAGATCAGGATTCTTCCCGGCATCTCACAGATCCTGGAGGGTGACGCCCATCTCATCCAGACGCGGGAAATCGATGTCCATGACCTCCTGGGGCGAAGCCCGGTGTCGATCGGACTCAAGAAAAGCCTCGAGTACCTCCGAGGACGTCGCGTGTTGATAACCGGAGCGGGCGGAAGCATCGGCGGCGAGCTTGCACGGCAGCTGCTCTCGGGCGGAGTAGAGCGGCTCTATCTCTTCGACCACGAAGAGAACAGCATCTACGAGATAGACAAAGAGCTCCGCATCCTCCAAGAAGAAGGAGTGGGCGAGGCAACAACGATTGTGCCCGTTCTCGGAGATCTCCAGGACAGGGATTACACGAGACACATCCTCGGGAGATTGAAGGCCGACGTCCTCTTCCATTGCGCCGCCTACAAACACGTTCCGATGCTCGAGCACAATCCCATAGAGGCGGTAAAAAACAACCTCTTCGGCACGTTGAACCTCATTGACGCCGCGGTTGAGGTGCATACCCCGCGTTTCGTGCTGATCTCCACGGACAAGGCGGTCGACCCCACCTCGGTTTACGGTGCCTCCAAGATGCTCGCAGAAGAAATAGTCCTTCGAAAACGCGCCGGGCCGGGCGACTTCATCGTGGTTCGGTTCGGAAACGTCCTCGGGTCTCGAGGAAGCATCGTGCCCCTCTTCAAGAAGCAGATCCTCAAGGGCGGTCCAGTTACGATAACTCACC
>Ga0315535_1000552_pt1 | contig 26655 bp, 25 predicted proteins | sample SalMarSW160220MG_2_FD_203092 | JGI IMG/M metagenome (GOLD analysis project Ga0315535, IMG submission 203092) | Salt marsh sediment microbial communities from the Plum Island Ecosystem LTER, Massachusetts, United States - Salt Marsh Sediment SW1602-20 ... | reverse complement strand
CCGTATTCACGGAAGTTCAATCGCACAACAGAATCCTTTTTTAGATCGGTGTCGTCGCCGTCAGACAATACCCTCGACGAGCTTACCGATGTTCTCGAGAATGATGTCGGGAGAATAAGCAAAACGGGTCATGTTCTCAGTCGTCGTCACCCCGCTCAAGACAAGCACGGTCTCGATTTCCGATTCGATCCCGGCTATGATGTCGGTGTCCATGCGGTCACCGACGATCACCGCCTCTTCCCTCAAGCAACCGAGGCGTTTCAGTCCGTGCCGCATCATGAGCGGATTCGGCTTCCCCACGAAGTACGCCTTGCTGCCGGTGGCGAGCTCGATCGGAGCAATCAGAGCCCCTGTTGCCGGAACGATCCCGTTCTCCACCGGTCCGTTGAGATCGGGATTCGTACCGATGAGCTTCGCGCCGCCGATGACAAAATTCACCGCGCGCTGCAATGTCTCGAAATTGTACGATCGAGCCTCACCGACGACGACATAATCGGGATTCACGTCGTTCATCGTCAGCCCTGCGTCGTAGAGTGCATTGGTGAGACCCGCCTCCCCGATTACGTAGGCACCGCCGCCCGGTTTCTGTGAGGCGAGGAACGCCGCCGTCGCGAGGGCACTCGTGTAGAAGTGCTCCGGCTCGATATCGATTCCGAGGCGCGCCATTTTTTGATGTAGCTCTCTCGGAGAACGTTCGCTGCTGTTCGTGAGAAAAAGGAAGTTCTTGCCCTCGCGTCTCAGCCACTTCACGAACTCCGTCACCCCCGGCAGCAGCCGGTTGCCATGATAGATGACACCGTCCATATCGCAGATGAAGCCGTTCTTGCCGCGGATTCTATCGAGGATCTCGTTTGGTATGTGGTCTTCAGTGCTCAGATGCTACCTACTTGCCTGTATTGGTTGTTGCCGTATCCTTCGTCAGATTCTTCTGAATCAGATCGGCCAGCTGGAGAAGGGTCTCGCGGGGAAGTCCCGCAAGCCGATCGCCCACCGATGCGGCGAGCTGTTCGAGCTGTTGTGTCTGACTCCTCGTCTTGTCGATCTCGTCCATAATCTGCTTGATCTGGTCGGTCTGATCCTGGAACCTGCCGAGATCGGCCCGCAGTGTCTGCAGATCAGCCTGAATCGTTTCCAGGCTTTTCCGGTTCGCTTCGGATTGTGCCTGCATCTTCTGATCGACGTAGCCGGTGGTCGCGATAAACCCGAGAAACGGCTTCGTGCTGGCGCACGCGGCGAGCGCGAGTAGTGTTCCAACCGCGAGTACGCTGATCTTGCCGAGAACGACTCCCTTTATCATAGCAAAGCGCCTCCGCTCAACGATTATATATGAACGGCCGGTTCCCGGGCAAGCTTGCTTGACGAAGACGGACGAGTGCTTACAATCGTGCTATGGCAGAGGAATTTCCAAGCGCCCTCGAAGAACGTTATCGATGGATCAAACAGCACTCGGCTCTCGAAGAGAGCTTTGGATTCGCCGTCGAGATCATTGCCGAAGATCGGATCGGTCTCATCGCCGACATCGCCGCCTCTGTCTCGACCGGCCGCGGCAACATCAGCTACATTCAGTCCTGGCCCGAATACAACGGCGCTTCGCACACTTTGGTACAGATCGACACCGGCCAGGACATCGACCGCCTCATCTCCCAGATCTCCAAGATCGAATCGGTGCGAAGCGTACAAGCACGGCCCACGTTTCGAAAGGTCTGGGGCAAGCGGGTAATCGTGGTCGGTGGTGGGGCGCAGGTTGCAGCCGTCGCCTCGGGCGCAATTGCAGAGGCGGACCGCCACAACATCAGAGGCGAAACCATTTCGGTGGATACGATCGCCATCGTCGGAGAGGAGGAGATCGCCCAGGCGGTACGGGCCGTCGGACGGCTTCACCGTGCCGCTATTCTCGTGCTTGCCGGCTCGCTGATGGGAGGCGCAATCGCCGAAGCGGTGACGGCGTTGCGCAGTGAGTACGGTATCCCGGTAATTTCGCTAAATATGGCGGGTTCGGTCCCTTCGGTCTCCGACCTCGTCGTTACAGATCCGACAGAGGCAGGGGTCATGGCCGTGATGTTGATCTCACACGTCGGCAAGTTCAACCTCTTGAATGTCAAAGGCAAACGCTTCTAGCCGGCTGCCGCACCTCGCCCTATTTCCGCTTCTTCTTTCGTTTTCCTTTTAGCTTGCGTTCCACATGCGGGATCGCAACTTCCCGTTTCTCTTCCCCACTCTGGAGTGCCTCACCGCCTTCTTCGGCCGTCGCCACGGCGACGGCCGCTGTTTCCCGCGTGCCGTATTTGATAGCGTTGATGCGTTTCTGCCGGCGGTCCCGGCCGCGGACCCAGAGCAGCAGCACCTGTGCGGCAATGAAGATCGAGGAGTAGGTTCCGACGACGATACCGATCGTCAAATTGAGCGCGAACTCCTGGATCGATCCGGTTGCGAAGACGAGGATCGAGATGACGGCCAGCTGGGTGGTTCCGGAGGTAATGATGGTTCGGCTCAGGGTCTGCGTGATGCTGGTGTCCACGACCGTGCGGAAATCCGAGTCACGCATGAGACCGCTGTTTTCGCGTATTCGGTCGAAGACGACGATCGTATCGTTCAACGAGTAACCGATAATCGTCAGAACCGCGGCGACCGTAGCGGTGTTGACCTCCAGTTGGAAGGTCCCTATGAAACCGAGCATGATCAACGGATCATGAATCGTTGCGATAATCGCGGAGACGGCGAATGCCAGACGAAATCGAAACCAGATGTACACCAGGATGAGCACCAGCGCGAGAACGGTGAGCGTGGCGGTTTGGGATGCCAGATTCTGGGAGAACCGCGGGCCGATAAATGCCGACTGCTTCTCGACCACAGTTCCCTTGCCAAACTGAGCCTCGAGGAGGCTCTTGATCTTGGCCGTGGCCTCCCTTTGGAAGTTCTGGCTTTTTGTCGTCTCCTCCACACGAACAATGAACTGTTGGTCGGTAGGATTCCCGACGCTTTGGATGAGCGGCGAACCCATCGAGGCGAGCGCCGCTCGCACATCCCCGATTGCAATGTGCTTGGTCGCGTCTTGATTCGCTATGTTGAGCGTCACCGGATTGGAGCTGAGCGGTTGGGCGTTCGCGATACCGACGAGCTTTGCGGTCGGGGAGCTCGGCGGAACGATCGGAGAAACCGTGAGCCCCTGAACCTTCTCAAGAGCGTTCTTCAGATCCTGAAGGGTCGGATACTGACTGTAGGCGTATGTCGTCCGCTCGGAACCTGTTGAGCTCTGGGTCTGCAGCGTCAACGAATTGCCTGTCATGGTCAGCTCGATCGAGTTGTCTCCGGTATAGGTCAGCGTCAGCGCTCGCGGCGCTATCTGAATCTGTTCGGAAAGTCCGGCCCGAAAATCGATTCCGATATTGAAGCCCCCCCGAACGATCGTGCCGACGAGGCCGCCAATCAAGAGAAAGGCGGAGAACCCGAACATGACGAACCGTAGTTTGGTAAAGGGAATTACACGCCTCATCTTCTTCTCCAATCGATGCTGATCTTGCGCACGTGCAGCTGTTCAACCATGAAATCGAATATCAACCGCGAGAGAATCAGCGCGGTAAAGAGTGAGGAGACGATGCCGACCGCCAAGGTATAGGCGAACCCTTGAACCGGTCCGGATCCGAGCTGGGAGAGGAAGATTGCTGCAATAATGGTCGTGATGTTGGAGTCCATAATCGTCCAGAACGCCTTGCGGAACCCGGCCTTGACCGAGGATTCCGCAGACTTGCCGAGTCGATACTCCTCTTTTATCCGTTCGTAGATGATCACGTTCGCATCGACAGCCATACCGACGGTCAGAATCAGACCGGCAATACTCGTCAAGGTTAGCGTCAGATTGAAAACCGATAGTATCGCGACCATGATAAAGAGGTTCAAGATAAGCGCAAGGTCCGCAATCACCCCGGCACCTTTGTAGTAGAAAAGCATGAACAGAACGACGAGTGCAAATCCGACCGTTATAGCCTGCAGCCCTTGACGGATGGCGTCCTGGCCCAACGAAGCACCGACGGCCTGTTCACTTTCGACGATGAGGTTCACCGGCAGAGCACCGGTTCTCAGCACGATGGCAAGATCCTGTGCATCCTTTCGGTCGAACCCGCTTACCTGAACGTTGCCGCGAATCGCCTCTGAAATCCGTGCCCCCGCGCGGACCATACCGTCGAGCACGATCGCAAGAGTCTTTCCTACGTTGGCCGACGTCAATTTGTAGAAGATGTCGGCGCCCTCTTTGTCGAGCGTGAAATTGATGACCGGCCTATTGGTGACCGGATCGGTTCCCACCTGCGCGTTGGTTATGTGATTCCCGTCGAGCCCCACCTGGGCATTGAGCACCACGTAGTTGACGAGTTTGAGAAGCCCATAGGCGTCCTTCTTGTAGAACCCACTGACGATGTCTCCGGCAGGCAGAAGGTTCGGATCGTTCGGTTGGCCGTTCTTGTTCAGGGCGTCACCCGGGTGCTGTGCTATGTACTGGTCCAGCGTTTGGGTTGCCTGATCATCCTCGATATGAAACGTCAAGGATCCCTTGCCCGTAAGGAAGCTCTGGACACGTGCCGGATCGGCCGGACCCGGAATTTCGATCGCTATTTCATCGTTTCCCTGCTGGCGAATGACCGGCTCGGTCACGCCGAACTTATCGATGCGGCTGGTGAGAATCTCGAGAACCTGCTGCATCGCCTGTTGCTGTTCCTGCTGATTCGGTTGGTGGCCAAGCCGCTTTGCAAGGCTGGCCATATCGGCTCGGAGTAAAACGCTCATGCCGCCGGAAAGGTCGAGACCAAGCTCGAGGATGTCTCCCCGGCTGTTCTTCAGGTCTATCGCATACTTGCGATAGTGGTCCTCGAAGGCATTGTAGGCATCCTGTTTTGTGGCAAAGCTCCCGAGCACCGCCGCGGCATTCCATTTCGAGGGAACCGGCTTGCCTTCCAGGCGATAATTCTGCCGTGCCGTGTCGATCATGAAGGAGTACTCGGATGGAATCGGCTGGTCGGAGTTCGATTGCGCCATTTGCTCGAGCGTGTTGAGGCCGGTATTGGACTTGTCGCGTGCGAAGTTGCGGACCTGTTCGTTGGAGCTCAAGGCGAGCTGACGGCTCGCCGGAGGAATTATGAAGTACCACCGTATAGTCGGATAGAGAAATACGCCGGCTATGACGAGAACGAGAAGTACCACGAACAGTCTAAAGCGTTTGCTCATGTTTCAACTCCAGTAGGATATGGGAGGTGGGGAAAGGGCAGAGGCAGGATTATTCCTCTTCTTCTTGCGTCCCAGCCGTCTCTTTCTTGCCTTCCTTCTTCTCTATCTTGGCCGGCTCTTTCGACTGTTCGACTACGTTCGATATCGCAGACTTCGAGAACTCCAACTTGACGTTGTCGTCAACCTTGAGAACGACAACTTGATCTTTCACGGAAAGAATGGTTCCACGGATTCCGCCTGCGGTGACGACCCTGTCGCCTTTCTTGATGGCGGCAAGCATGTTCTTGGTCTCGCGGTTTTTCTTGCTCTGCGGTCGAATGATCAAAAAGTAGAAAATGAGTATGACCAGACCGAAGGTCACAAACGTGGTCACGAGCTGCCCGGAGCCTCCTCCGGACGATGCGCCTCCGGCCTCCGGCGCTCCCAGTAGCAAGGGTAACGATAACAGAAGGTTTTCCATTCTTATTTCTTCCTCTCTTTGTTAGAATTCAGGAGGCACTTCACGCCAGCGACCGGCACCCGTGTTCAGCACTTCCTAAAAATCTTTGGGATAAGAGTTTATGGTCGATTACCAACATTTCGGGGGTGGCCTATGGAAATGCCTTGGCAAAAATACCATGGATGATCATGTGCGTCAAGGTGATTCGACCACCGCTCGAGCGAGATGTGCAAGCTCCGACCCTACAGCACTTTTGCCTTCGTAATTTGTTCGGAGACTGAAAACACCCCAAGGATTCTCTGGAGTCGCTCCAAGGTTACCGATTGATTGCCGCTACGTTCACGGTAGATTTGGAGAACTGCATCGATATCGGCCTGATCTTTTGAATAGAGAGCTGAACAGAGTGCTGTTTTTAGGAACCCCTTCTCTGCAAGCTCGCGGGTCGACAGCCGCCCGAACTGACGTTTTGCGTTTCCGTCGACGAGCGCAGTGTCGCCCTGATAGCCGATCGTGAAGATAAAGTCCTCTCTTTTCATTCCACAACTCTCTTCGATTTATTGGAAGCACGGAGTCGTTCGCCGCGCGAAAAAAACCCTCATGCATTGTGCATGAGGGTCGCGTTCTACGTCAATTGGGTATCGCGCTGAACAGAAATCGTCTCGGCGCTCTCTCGGTACTTCCAGCAAGCTGGAGGTACCTGGCGAGGCGGGCAAGATCGTCTTCGGCGCGGCTGCACAGAACCCGCCTTCGGCGGACTCGTGCTACATCATACCCATGCCGCCCATGTCGCCCATGCCCGGGCCGCCGGGGCCGCCGGCAGGAGCAGACTCCTTCTTCTCAGGCAGATCGGTGACGGCGCACTCGGTGGTCAGCAGCAGCGCCGCTATCGAGGCCGCATTCTGCAGGGCTGATCGGGTGACCTTCGCCGGATCGATGATTCCGGCCTTGACCATGTCAGTCCACGCCATTGCGGCTGCGTCGAAACCGATGCCCTTCTTCTCATGCTTCGCCTTCTCGGCAATGACTGCTCCGTCGAGTCCCGCGTTCTGCGCTATCTGGCGAATCGGCTCCTCGAGAGCACGCTTCACGATATTGAAACCGACCTTCTCGTCCTCTTCAAACTCGGTCAAGTCCACCTTCTCGAGTGCGTGAATGGTCTGTACAAGGGTAATTCCACCGCCGGGGATAATCCCCTCGTCAATGGCTGCGCGGGTTGCGGAAAGCGCATCTTCCACGCGATGTTTCTTTTCCTTGAGCTCCACTTCGGTGGCCGCGCCGACGTTGATGACTGCAACGCCGCCGGCGAGCTTTGCAAGCCGCTCCTGGAGCTTCTCACGGTCGTAATCGGAGGTCGTATCATCGATTTGGGCCTTGATCTGAGCAATGCGGTCCTTGATCTCCGACTGCTTGCCCTCACCGTTGATGATTGTGGTGTTTTCCTTCTCGATCTTGACTGTCTTCGCGCGCCCGAGCTGATTGAGCTCGGTGCTTTCGAGCTTCAGTCCGAGCTCCTCGGCGATGACCTGGCCGCCGGTGAGAATCGCGATGTCCTCAAGCATTGCCTTGCGCCGATCGCCAAAACCCGGGGCCTTGACTGCGCAAGCGGTGAGGGTGCCGCGAAGCATGTTGACGACGAGTGTCGCAAGTGCCTCCCCGTCGACGTCCTCTGCGATGATAAGAACGGGCTTGCCGGTCTGGGCAACCTTTTCCAACAACGGCAAAAGGTCCTTCATCGTGGAAATCTTCTTATCGAAGATGAGGATGTAGGGCTCCTCGAGGACAGCCGTCATGGTGTCGCGGTTGGTCGCGAAGTATGCGGAAAGGTATCCGCGATCGAACTGCATACCTTCGACAAAGTCGGTGCTCGAGTCGATGGTTCGAGACTCCTCTACGGTAATGACGCCGTCCTTACCGACTTTCTCCATTGCGTTCGCAATTTCCTCGCCGATCTCGTGGTCGTTGTTCGCAGAGATCGAGGCAACCTGGGCGATCTCTTCTTTATCTTTGATGTCTTTGGCGGCTTTTCGGATGTCCTCGACGGCAGCCTCGACGGCCTTATCGATTCCGCGCTTGAGACCCATCGGATTGATGCCGGCCGCAACGCTCTTAAGCCCCTCCTTAATGATGGAGTAGGCGAGAACGGTTGCAGTCGTGGTTCCGTCGCCGGCGACATCGTTGGTCTTGGTGGCGACCTCTTTGAGAAGCTGCGCCCCCATGTTCTCGTAGGGGTCTTCTAGCTCGATCTCTTTGGCGACTGAGACACCGTCTTTGGTAACAGTTGGTGCGCCGAATTTCTTGTCGAGCAGAACGTTCCGGCCCTTCGGGCCCAGAGTTACTTTTACAGCGTTCGAGAGCTTTCTGACGCCTGCGAGCAGAGAACGTCGCGCCTCTTCATTGTACAGTAACTGTTTTGCCATGTCTCATACCTCTCTTTTGAGCGTAGTATTATGGTTGTTCGTGCTGGTTGGAGATTTTCCGTACAAAAGATACAAAGACTTTTCCCATTCATCAACAGAAAAAGACACGTTTTCTCGAACCGTGTCCGCGCCGGGCCGGAGGTCCTCGGGAACAGCTGTTTTCTTGACACCGTGCGGTAAGCCGGTTAAGGTGAGCTCCTATGAGCGCTTTTGTGACGGCACTCACGACCGTCGTGGGGATATTCCCCTATTTCCTGCTCGGTCTTGCTATTCTCTACCTCGGAAAATACGTGTTCGATTGGACGACGCCGAGAATCGAGGACGATCGGGAGCTGACCGAACGTGACAACCCGGCCTTCGGTGTGCTCTTCACGGGCTACATCCTCGCCCTGGCTTTCGCAATCGCCGGATCATTCTTCACGTTCAGCCCCTCGATCCTCGTGAACGTGGTCAACATCGCCACCTCCGGCGCGGCCGGCATCGTTCTTCTCCGGCTCGGCATGTTCATCGGTGACAAGGTAATTCTCTACTCCTTCAGCGTGGAAAGGGAGATCGTCGAGGATCGAAACGTGGGTGCCGGCTTCGCAGTGGCCGGGCTCCTCATCGCCTCGGGACTAATGATCGAGGGGGTCATGTCAGGCGAGAGTGCCTCATATCTGTTGATGCTCCGCGATATCGGCGTTTACTGGGCCATCGGACAGGTATTCCTCGTGGTGGGAGGGCTGCTCTACCAGGTGCTCGCTCGGTACGATGTCCGCAAGACTATCGAAGACGACGACAACACAGCCGCCGGCGTTGGTATGGGCGGCTATTTCGTTGCGGTGGGCATAATCATGAAAGCCTCACTCACCGGGACGACGAGCAATCTCGGCCCTGAAATTCTTGTGACGCTCGCCGTGGGGATCGCCGGTCTCATCATCCTCATCCTGGCGAGGTTCGTAACCGATTGGGTGCTGCTTCCCCGGGGCATCCTTGCGGATGAGGTCGCTCGGCAAAAGAACGTTGCTGCAGGCTCCGTCGCAGCAATCGGGTACATCGGGGTTGCGATTCTGTTCGCACGTATTATTACGACTCAATTCCTACCATAGAGACGGTTCAAGAGAGAAGGTTCAAGACATGAACCCCGAACGAAAGAAGATCGGCGAGTCTCGCCTGTTCACCAGCCGGAGGCTCCTCGCCGCTCTGGTAGCGGTCTTTCTCCTCGCTGCGATCTCTGAGAATGTCTTTGCACGCGGAGGATTCCGTGGAGGCGGTTTTCGGTTTTCCAGTGGTTTTCGGTCCTTCGGCGGCTATCGCACGACTCGGGGCGCAACCGGATCGTTCTTTCGGTGGGGCCGAAGGGGTCCTTCCGGAGTGAGCTCGTTCGGCAGAACGCGTCGGCCGGTCAATACCGCCAGTGCAATTGGAGGCAGCCGCGCGTCGATGGCCTCTGAGCGCTCGCTCTACACCTCGGCTCGACAGCGGGGAACAGTGTTCTCGACTCGACAGGAGGCGGCGCAGGCGTTTCGGTCCCGATACTCATCTCGGTACACCTCGCGTTTCGCCACGCGTCCCTCCGCGCGCCCATCCTACATTCCCGCCGCTACAACGGTGGACGGAAGGAAGATAGATGTTGCCTACAACCCGCAACGAGGTGGCTACGGCTACATCGATCCACGACTCGGACGTTGGGTCTTCTACAACGCCCTAACTGACGTTGCAATGATGAACCTCCTCATGGCCAATCACGCCTACTGGTGGGGAGTCCCTCCGGGTTACTACTCCTCGCCAGGGAGCGGCCTCTTCAGCTGGGCGATCATCCTTTTCTTCCTCTTCATGGGTGTCTCGGTAATCTCGAGGTTCTTTCGAGGGGCCGTACGACGAAACCGGTGGCAATGAGCGACAAACAAGACCCCGAATACTGGCTGGCGATCAAACCCGGTGACTTCGTTTCGTTGACCGACTATCAATCGATCGCCCTTGTGGGGAGCGACGGGAAAGACTATCGGGTGCGGAGCCTTCGTGCCGTCGAGATACCCGACAAGGAGAGGGGGGTGACGGTCGCGCAGTATTCACTCTTTGAGCTCGCGGCAGAGCGCGACCGCCTCGTTTTCTTCGTAACCGTCCGGGCCGGGGAGGAAAGCGAGTTGCGCGTGTACTTCCTTCCGCGAGGCTTTTCCGTCGGTACCCGCGACCACCTCATCGACTTGGGACAGACCTGGTTCTTCCTTCCACCACCGAACCCCGACGATTTCATTTCCTCTGAGCTCGAGTACGCACCCTATCCCGATATTCCTCCGATCGAAGAGAATGGGACCACGGTTCAAAGGGAGTACGGACCGACCGGGTTCGGTCATTCCGTTTATGGATACTATGGACAAGGTGATGAAGAGGTTCCCGTTATCATCACCGAGTACGCTACCTCCGACCAGCAGGCCCTCAATCCGCTGCTGCTGGTGCTCGAAGAGCGTTGGATCCTGCCGGACGGTTCGCTCCCCGCGGAAGGGGGCCTGGTGACGCCGCTTCTCGGCTGCGTTGTCGACCCCGGAAGCGTCGAGACTTATCCGGCCTGATCGGATGGAATGAGGAAAGATGCAGTGAAACAGGTGCTGCAAACGGGCGTCATACTTCGCTTTCCAACCTCGAATCCTATCGAGCTTGTGTCGGCACTCGAGCGCAGCCTCGAGGCGGCATCCGGCATCGACTTTCCCCTGCACTGGAGCTACTGCATTCACACACTCTTGGGAAACACCTCGAGCCGCGCCGACAATGTGATAACCGGGCTTCGTGCCCGAAGCGATGACCATCAGATACCCGTCGGATTTAGCGGCGCCTACCATCCGCTGCTCAAGATCGACGAGCTCAAAAAGGAGCTCCTCTGGAGCAGGGAAAACCCCTTCAACGAGAATCCGAAAGCAGTTTTCAATTCTCTGCCCCTGAAGGCGCTCTTCCCGTACTCCGTGGACTTCCGCCGCGCACCGGCGCGTCTTGCCTATAAGGGAGGTCCGACCATCATTGTCGAGGATCGCTCACGTGACCTGCTCTACTGCATCTCCGAGGACCGATATTCGACGCTGCCGGTCATTCACACGCCGAGCCTCGACGAAAAACGGCTCAGGAAACAGCTTCTGCGTCTCTACCGGCGTGAAAGCGACGAAAAGGCGGCAATCCTCATCGATGGGCTCCTCACATCGCCTGCTCCGATCTCAGAGACTCTCGCCGTACTCGGAGACCTCCGGGCTCGCTTTCCGGGTTTTGAGATCGTCTCCGTGGAAAGGTGGCTCCCGACTCGGTCCGGCGAATCGGAAGACATTCGCTCCATCGAACTACGCCCCCTCCCAATCCCTGTCGATCCCGTGACGCGCCGATTTTGGTCATCCGTGCCCACGAAGCAGAAAGGCAGGAAACGGATCACGAACGAGCTCATCAAACAGAGACTCGAGCGGCTTTCGTTCGTCGGTATCGAAGAGAAGAAAGGCGCGATAGGGCTCGATTCCCAGCTTCGTGCGGACGAGAGGACGCTCGTCGCGGACATGTCGGGGGAGGTTCTCCTCACGGAATCGGAGCTGAGCGCTCGGTTCAAACAGGGTAGGATAGTTGCGATCCGACGCGACGGCCATGAAGCAGCATGCCCGCTTCCTGCCCGCAGCTTTTTGCGTTTCGAAGGGAAGACCAGCGAATTCACGACAATCAGCTCCTTCTCGTTCGAAGGGCCGCGCGCGCGCGGGCTGCGCGTTGTCCAGAAGCTCGACTCAGAGAACCTGGCCACACCCGGGCAGATTGTCGCAGACTACTACTTTGAAGAGGGCGAGGAAGACCTGCTCATTTCTTTGACGGTTGCCTATCCCGAACTCAAGAACGTCGATCGGCTCGAGGGCTATGCGCTGCTCGAATGGCCTCTTTTCGCACTGTCCTCCGACGAGTGCGTAGAGGCGAATTGTGAGTACCCTGACGGGGAGGGCTGCACCCTGCAGGTGATGCCGCAGACCGATTCGATTCAGCTCGTCGGCTGCAAGTTCCACTTCAAGGTTCGCGACACGGTTGTTCGAGTCCTCTTCAACCGACTCGAAAATGCACTCCCGGAAGTGCTGCCTGTGGGATTTCGAAGAGCCAAAGGGCTCAATGTGTTTTGTATCAATCCTCGTGGAAGCTACTCGCCGTCGCCGGCCGCGGCGTTCGGCGGAGTCACCGAGCAACTGCACTTCGCGGTTACCGTCGGGGCCGCTGAGACGAGTTCCGGCAAAACCTCCGCCAAGAACAAGATTCCCGCCAGACCGTGACTTCGAGCGAAAGAAATGTACGGTAAATGTTGATCGAAACTGGCATTTGGTGGTAAATTTGCACCATGAACTTGCAAGGCGGCATATTGCTGTTGCAAGAAGTAATGAACGACCTGCCTGCGTCGGAAAAGAAAGTCGCTCAATTCATACTGAACAACCCTACGCATTTCGTCGAGCTCAGCATCACGGAGCTTGCAGAGGAGAGCGGCACCAGCGCAGCCGGCGTGGTACGTTTGTGCAAGCGTCTACGCATGAGCGGTTTTCGCGAGCTGAAGCTTCGCATCACGATGGACGTTTCCCAGTCGATCGAATCCCAAGAGGCTCTCAAAATCGCTCCCGGGGCCTCTCTGGATCAGATCGCCCGGTCGCTTGTCCACAACAACGAGGTGGTGCTCCGAGACATCCTCAAAACCCTCGACTTTGGCGCTGCACGCGAGGCCGTAAGCTCGATTGCAGCAGCACGGAAGGTGGATGTCTACGGGACCGATACCTCCTCTTTTGTAGCACACGATCTCAGTCTCAAGTTGCTCAAGATAGGGGTGGATTCCTCGTGTAATCAAGACGCGCTCGTGCAGATCGCCTCCGCCTGCGGCCTCGGCGACCGAGATGTGGCAATCGCAATTTCCTACTCCGGTGAGGACCGTGCCGTCCTTTCAGCAGCGAGGGAAGCGCAGAAGGCACATGCGAAGACAGTTAGCATTACTCGATTTTCTCACAATCCTTTGGCAGACGTCTGCGAGATCAATCTCTTCGCACCCTCCAGCGAACCTCTTTTGGAGGAAGGGGGAATCGTGTCGCATACTGCACTGGTGTTGATCGGAGAGATCCTCTTTGCCGGGGTTGCCTCCCTCGAATCACGAGACTACTTGGCTCCGCTCCGTCACACGAGGGAAGCCCTCGAGAGGTTCAACCTTTAGGCTTCTCTCCGAACAGAAGCTCGTAGGTATCCATCGCGATCTGCAGCTCTTCGTTTGTCGGCATCACGACGATGGCGGTTCTCGAATAATCGCGGGAAATGATTCCCGGGCCCGCTCCAACCTCGACATTGAGCTTTTCATCGAGGATCATGCCCAGGTTTTCGAGCCGGTGGCAGACTCGCTCTCTCATCCTGACACCGAACTGTCCGATTCCGCCCGTGAATACCAGGATGTCCACTTTGACCATGTTGGCCGCATAGCCGCCGACGTACTTGCGAATACGGTAGGCGTATACGTCGAGCGCCTCGAGAGCGTGCTCGTTGCCGTCATCCGCGGCCGCTTCGATGTCGCGCAGATCGTTCGAGATACCGGAGAGCCCCAACAAACCGCTGCGGCGATTCAGGATCTGGTTGACTTCTTCGGGAGAAAAGCCGCGCTGGATGAGGTAGATGACCACATAGGGATCGATGTCGCCGCTGCGGGTCCCCATCACCAACCCCTCGAGAGGCGTGAACCCCATGGAGGTATCGATCGAGACTCCGTTCTGGATCGCGGTGATAGAGGCGCCGTTTCCGAGGTGGCAGGAAATCACGTTCGTATTGTCGGGAGAGCGTTTCATGAGCTTCAACGCCTCGGTAGCGACATAGCGATGGCTCGTCCCGTGAAAACCGTAGCGTCGAATACGGTACTTCTCGTAGAGCTCTCGAGGAAGCCCGTACAAGTAGGCGGCCGGAGGAAGTGTCTGGTGGAACGCAGTATCGAAGACCGCAACGTGGTCTCTACCCGGAAGGATTGCCTTCGCCTGCTTTATACCCATGAGGTTGGGCGGGTTGTGCAGGGGTGCGAGCTCGGAGATGGCGTCGATCGTTTCGATGACAGCGTTGTCGATAACCACAGACGCAGAGTACTGCTCGCCTCCATGAACGACTCTGTGTCCGGCGCCGGCGATTTCGTCCATCGACTTCAAGAAGCCATGGTCAGAGTCGGTCAAGGCCGTTGCCATCAAACGCATTGCGTCCCCGTGGTCTTTCAGATGTTGGGACAGCTCAAACTTGCCTTTCGGCGATTCCTGGACAATCCGGCCGGTTTCCTCGCCGATACGTTCGACGAGACCCTTCCCAAGGCTCGTACGGTCGGGCATCGCGTACACCTCGTATTTCAGCGAGGAACTTCCGCAGTTGATGACCAGGATGTTGCGATTCTCCGAGTTCACATCTCTCTCCTTGAACACCATGTTCATGGGTATTGCATCGTGTGTCAATTATTTGTATCTTTATGCAAATTTATGACATATTTATACACGGAGCATATGTAATGAAGGACCGATCAGCACGGCTCCGCATTATACGGCACTTGATCAAGAACGACCGTATCGAAAGCCAAGAGTCGCTTCTGTCTCGGTTGGAAGGTGAGGGTTTTACCCTCACTCAAGCTACCTTATCACGGGATCTCAAGCTGCTCAAGGTGGGAAAGGTGTCGGACGGCTCTCGGAGCGTCTATGTGCTGCCCGACGAGGATTCACACAAAGAGTCCATACGCAACTACCTTCGTGACGTGAAGAGGGGATGGATCTCGGTCGATTTTTCCGGCAATATTGCCGTCGTATCCACACTTGCGGGGCACGCAAACAGCGTCGCCTTCGCACTGGATCGCATGGAAATACCCGAGATTCTCGGAACGGTCGCCGGAGACGATACAGTCATCCTCGTCCTGCGCGAGAGCGTTTCGCGCGAGGCAGCAGTGAGCGCATTTCGCTCGCGGTTCCCCGGATTGGAGATATAGATGAGAGCCGCCATCCTTGGCACCACCGGCTACACCGGGCTAGTCCTCATGAGGTTGCTCGCCGAGCATGCCGACGTTGATGAGGTTCTGCCCTCCTCATCTTCTCGAAACGGAGAGAAACTCTCCTCGATAGACCCGGGAATTGGAGATGCGCTGCTTGCAAAGACCGAGAAGTTCGGCGGCAAGCTCCTCTCGATCGACGAGCTCACGGCACTGAAACCCGACGTCGTCTTCTCGGCTCTTCCCCACATGGCGTCGGCAAAGGTATGCGGCCCCTTCTTCGGATCGTCTGTTGTCATAGATTTGTCTGCGGATTTTCGAATCAAGGACGAAGCGCTTTTCGAGAAAGCCTACAAGCAGAAACCGCCTCGATCCGATCTCCTGCCTCATGCTGTCTACGGGCTGACCGAAATCTACCGCGACGAGATTGCCCGTGCCGACCTCATCGCAAATCCCGGATGCTACCCGACAGCAAGCCTCCTGCCGCTTCTTCCGCTTGCGAGAGCAGGGATTCTCGAAGGGAAGATCTTCATCAGCGCCCTCTCGGGCGTGTCCGGTGCCGGACGAAAGAACGTCACGAACTACCTCTACTGCGAGCGGGATGAGAACAGCGGAGCCTACAACCCAGGGAAGAGTCATCGACACGCCGCCGAAATGGCCGAGCAGTTGAGAAGCGTCGACTCGACGCTGGATCTCTATTTCACGCCGCACCTGGTTCCGATGTCGCGAGGGGAGGCCGCAACCACGACCGTTGGGCTTAAGCGAGAGGTAGAAGATGACGAGATTCTCAGGATCTATGAGAACGCCTATTCCTCGAGTCCCTTCGTGCGGGTCACGCCCAGTCGAATACCCCAGACGAAGGACGTGCTCGGCTCGAACCGATGCGACGTGAGCTGGCACCGCGAAGGCCAGACACTCTTTCTCTTCTCGGTTATCGACAATCTGGTCAAGGGCGCCTCCGGTCAGGCGGTGCAGAACATGAACGTTCGCTTCGGTTTCAAGGAAACCCAAGGGCTCAGAACCTACGGAGAAATCTGATTTCGTGAACGACGAACGCAATCCTCAAACAGCGCGCCCGGTGATCTGCATCAAAATCGGCGGCAGGGCCGCAGCCGACGACTCGGCCATGGATTCGTTGGTCGGCGACATCCGGGAGATGTCAAACGACGCGGGATTCATAATCGTGCATGGCGGAGGCGCAGAGGTTACTCGAGTTTCGGAGGCACTCGGACAGTCACCGACCTTCGAAAACGGAATCCGGATGACGAGCCATGAAGAGATGGATGTCGTGGACATGGTGCTCTCCGGCAAGATGAACAAGGGACTGGTACGCCGCTTTGCCGCCGCCGGCATCCAAGCTGCCGGCTTGAGTGGAAGTGACGGCGCTCTCTTCATCGGCAAACGCCTGAAGGACGACACCCATACCGGAACGATAGTTGAGGTCAATAGCGACATCCTCGAGATTCTTATCGAGCGGCGATATCTGCCGATTATCGCATCGACCTCGATGACCTATGCCGGGGTGGCCCTCAACATCAATGCAGACGAGGCCGCCTTTGCGATTGCCGCCGATTTGCCGGCGGACATCCTGCTCTTTCTCTCCGATACGCCGGGGATTCTTACATCCGTCGGAGATATCATCCCCGAGCTCGACGAGCGGTCGATTGCCGAGAACATCGCGGACGGGACGATCACCGGAGGTATGCTCCCGAAGGTGAGGGCTTCTCTCGACGCACTTCGCGCGGGCACGGGCCGTATCGTCGTCGGACGGTACTCGTCATCCGGTGACCTGCGTGAGCTGCTCGACGGGCGTCTCGGCACCCGTGTCGTTCTCGCCGACCGTCCCACCGAGAGCCGATAGCGACTCATCTCCAAGCAGCTATCGGAAACCAGCACAGAACAAGGAGAGTATTGATATGGAGCGAAAGAGAGCAATCGTATACGATCCCCCGCTGCCGCATAGTTATTCCCGAGAAATGCTCGTCTTCGATCGCGGTGAAGGGATCTACCTCTACGATGTCGAGGGCAAGCGATATCTCGACTTCGGAGCCGGGATAGCCGTCAACGCTCTCGGGTACGGCAGAGAGGATCTCGCGGAGGTCGCCGCCACGCAAATGCGGAAGCTCATCCACACCTCCAATCTGTTTACTACCGAGCCAACTCTCCGTCTCGCGTCACGGCTTCTCTCGCTTGGAGATTTCGACGCCGTCCACTTCGGCAACAGTGGCACCGAAGCGAATGAGGCGGCACTCAAATTTGCGCGCCTGTATGCATTTCGGACTCGGGGCGCGGGTCACGCCAAGCTGCTCTGCTTCGACAACGGGTTTCACGGACGAACGATGGGGGCCCTTTCGGTCACCCCCAACCCTGCGTACAAGGAGCCGTTCGAGCCTCTGGTACCGGAGGTCGAAGTGCTACCCTACAACGATCCCGACACGCTCGCAGCGACACTCGACGCTTCATATGCCGGAGTCATCGTCGAGGTCGTTCAAGGAGAAGGCGGGCTGCGTGTCATGTCGCAGGAGTTCGCCGCCGCATTGAATGAGGCCTGCTCGCGCCACGACGTCATGCTCATTGCCGACGAAGTGCAGACCGGGCTCGGGCGAACGGGCTTCGCGCTGGCTTCCGAGGGTTTCGGTCTCGAGCCGGACATCGTAACGCTCGCGAAGCCCCTCGGGGGGGGGTTGCCTCTCTCGGCCACTCTTATTCCGGCAAAGATCAACACGCTCCTGCAGGTAGGCGACCACGGGAGCACTTTCGGTGGAGGGCCGGTAACCGCTGCAGTCTCGAACACAATTCTCGACGCCCTGTTGGACCCGGAGTTTCTCATCGAGATACAGCACAAATCGCAGGTCTTGGAGCAAGGGCTCGAGGAGCTCCGCTCGGGAAGCGACCTCGTTGTCGAGCTCCGCGGCACGGGACTGCTCCGGGGACTCGCACTCGACCCCGAGAAGGCAGCGCTGAGCGCCGAGATACTTCAAGCGGCGCGCGCGAAAGGGCTCGTTCTTCTGAGGTCGGGCAAAAACGTGATCCGTATCGCCCCGCCGCTGATCATCACACCGGAACAAATCCAGGAAGGAATCCACTTTCTCGATCAGGTGCTGCGGGAGATCGGCCGATAGGAGTCGAGCGACGTCAACTACTTCGAGAAGTAGCCCATCAGCTGGCCTTCGGCAAGAACGTGCCCCTTCATAGCGTTCAGGAGCGCCTGTTTCTTCGTCGAGGGAGGAAGCCCGAGCATCGTGTCGAGGGCATAGAGCTTGAAGTAATACCGATGACGGCCCGAAGGAGGACAGGGACCGTGGAAGCGATTGTCACCGCTGCTTCCCACCCCCTGCACCGAGCCGTCGGGCAGCTTCGCCCCCGGAGTCACAGCTTCCGGGAGCGCCCTCGTAGACGCAGGAAGGTCGAAGTAAACCCAGTGTACCCAAGTTCCCATAGGAGCGTCCGGATCGTCGACAATGAGCGCGAAGCTCTTGACACCCTCGGGAACGTTCGTCCAGGCGAGCGGCGGAGATATGTCGCTGCCTCGACAGCTGTACTTGACGGGAATCGGAGTCTCCGCGGCGAACGCGGGGCTCGTCAGCTGGATAGTCATCTTTCCGCCCTCCTCGGTCTGGCTCTGACCCGCTGCGTAGAGCGACACCGATAGGAGTAGCAGCGGAGTCCACACAATGAGTGCCACGGCTGTGCCCAATCGTGCAGTCTTGCCAGTCATTCGTAACTCCTTACATGAATTATCGGAAAGGGGCCTCCTCCTGTGAAGTGACACCTCCGGCGAAAACACGCTTGACCCGGAGCTCATCGTCGAATAGCACCAGATCGGCCTCCTTGTCCACCGCGATGCTTCCCCGCCGATCATCGATACCCAGCAGTCGACAGGGGTTGAGCGTTGCGAGCCGTATGGCGTCGGCCAGGTTGGCGCCGGTGGTTTCAATGAACCTGCGCACCACTTCGGGGATGAGGCAGTTCGATCCGATGAGCGTTCCGTCCTCGTACCGTACTCCGTTGGCCCCCGAAACCACCGTCCTATCGAAGTACCGGTACTCACCCGGCCCCCTGCCCGCTGATACGACTGCATCGGAAATCAGTATCATCCTGTCGAGGTTGAGGTGACGGTAGCACATTTGCACGGCCGCTTCATTGACGTGAATTCCGTCGCCGTTGAGCTCGAAATAGGTCTCCGGATCGAGAAACGGAAGCATCGCGAGGCCCGCGTCCTTGTGAGAAATCGGAGACATACCGTTGAACAGGTGAGTGACATTGCTGCGAAAGCCATCCAGCCGAGGAACCTGATCGACCCTGCACTCACTGTGGCCCCAGCAGGGGACGATTGCATTCTCCGTCAAGCGGCGGACGATCTCCTCGGCGCCTGCGAGCTCGGGGGCCACGGTCATGAGCGATAGGTGCCCGTCCGCTGCCGCGATGATCTGATCGAGATATTCACAGTCAGGCTTCCGTATGGTCTCCTCGAGAATGCCCCCCCGCTTCCCCCTGCTGACGAAGGGACCCTCGACGTACACTCCGGCGACTCGGGACGCAGTTGATTCGTCCCGTCGAAGCGCTTCCGCGACTCGGGCGATCGCCTCGAGATCACATTGGAGCGTCGGAAGAAATGTCGTGACTCCATTACCGAGCAAGAAACGGCACAGCCGCGATACGGCCTCGGGCTGCGGGCTTTCGAAGCCGAGCGTATCGCCTCCGTGGATGTGAAGCTCTACGAATCCCGGCCCGAGGTAGAGCCCCTCCGCGTCGACGACTGTCCATTCAGCGTCCTCGAGATGAACAATCCTGCCCACCCCGACGATCTTCCCGTCACAGACCGCCACCTCTGCTCCCGGCACGACCTTATCCTCGAGGACTACCCTGGCGTTTCGGATGATGTACCTTTTCAACCGTAGCAGTCCTCTACATCACGCTCTTCAGGAAGTTTGTGAGACCTCTGACGAGCTCGGGGGCCAAGGGAAGGTTCGGATCGCCGTAGGTCGCAAGGTTGTCTTGTCGATTCTCCGGTGCGATTTTCAAGATGTGATTCATCCCTTTGATGATCTCCAGGGTTGATCGGGGCTGCGCCTCGTGAAGCGCCTGCGCGTCCTTGACCGGAACCTGAAGGTCGTTCGTCCCCTGAAGAATGAGGATCGGTATCGAGAGCCGAGCAATCTCCTCTCTCGGATCGTATCGAAACCAGGAGATCAGGTAGGGCTGCACACTCGGGCGAAAGAGCGCCATGAGCCCCGTGCTCACATCCTTGACCTCCTTTCCGGCCTCGAGGGAGCTGATGATAGAGTCCGCTTCGGCCTTGATCGCCTCGGGCTGGGTCGAAAGCTGCTCCCTGATGATCTCTCCGGCGGGGAACCCTGCTCCAGCCACCGAGACGAACGCATCCGCCCCCGCAATCCGAGCTGCCACCATTCCGACCAGTGATCCCTCGCTGTGACCGATAACCGCGACCTTCGTGAAACGGGGATCCTGTTTCAGGAGCTCGATCCAGGACGCCGCGTCGTCTATGTAGTCCGAGAAGCGAAGGTCGGATTCCTTCATCGATCCCGCAGCGCTCTGGCCGACCCCCCGCTTGTCGTAGCGAACCGAGGCGATCCCGTGCTCGCGCAACACGCCGGCAATCATGAGCAGGCTGTTGTTCTTTCCGTGAATCAGCGGGCTGTTGCCGTTGCGGTCCGTGGGCCCTGAGCCGGCGATGATAAGCGCTACCGGGAAGGGGCCACGTCCGGAGGGCAAGTCGAGGCTCCCATGGATCGTTCCGGTCGGCGTCTTCAGCTCTATCGGCGTCCCCTCACCTTCGGACGGACCGTTCGAGAGAGGCGTCGGTACAGAAGAAGCCGCACCGCCTCCTCGTGTAACCGAGAAGGTTCCGGCAACCGGCCCCTGCTGGAACTTGCCCGCCATCTTGTTCCCCTCAATGGTGCCTTGGAATATCGCGTTGTCCGATCCCGCATTCAGAACGAAGGAGACGCCCGGCGGATTGAATTGAATGTGCTCGAGCGGCAGGCCGCCCGCAACCTGCTCAGGGATGTCGATAGTGCCTTTGATCGAGCCGCCGGCCTGACTGAAATGCATCTGTACTCCGATACTCTGACCGGCGGCGACGATTGCACCGTTCCAGTCCCCGACAAGCGAGCTTTGATCGTTACCGCCCGAGGCGGACTTCGGTTGGTCCTGTTGTGACGATCGTGATGCGTGCATCCCGGCAGCTCCCTGTTCGTTGTTCTCTCCCATGCCGTTCCGTTGAGTCACACATGAGGCCACGATAAGACCCATTACGAGTATTGGGGCGATCAACATCCCGGTTTTCCGCATTTCGCGCGCTCCTTTACGCTTTCGTTCTGCACCGATTGTACACCATGTGGAGCGACCACGATAGCGTCCGGCCTCCTGAGTGGAGGCGCTTGACAGACGGTTGGCATCGAGAGAGAGTAACTACAAAAGAAAGGAGCGAGTACCATTCCGACGGAGGAACAGATGAACGCCACCAAGTCAAATCAGCTGCGATGGAACAATCTGGACGAAACCCACGCGTTCGAGAAGCTCCGCGAGCTGCCGAAACCCGACCTGAAGCAGCTCCTGTCGGCAGAACGCATCAGCAGCCACTCCATCCCAACGGGGGGAAAGCTCGTCTACAACTACGCCGCGCAACCGGTGGACGATCTTACCGTCACGGCTCTTTCGGAGCTCGCGGTCGAACAGCAGCTCGTCGAAAAGTATCAAGCCCTACTCGGCGGCGAAACCATCAACACCGGTGAAAAGAGAAAGGTTCTCCACCACCTCACCCGAGGCGAGCTCGGCGGTGAGGTCGTCGAGTCCGGGAAAAACCTCCGTTCTTTCTACCGAGAGCAGCAGCAACGAATCACTGATTTCGCCGAAGCCGTACATAAGGGTGAGGTCTGCGGCTCGACCGGAAAACCGTTCAAGACGGTCATACAGATAGGCATCGGCGGCTCAGACCTCGGTCCACGCGCTCTCTACCTGGCACTTCTCACCTACGCGAAGACGACGCCGGGAGTCAAAAAGATGGATGCACGGTTCATATCGAATGTGGATCCTGACGATGCGAACGAGGTCCTCCGTGACATAGATTACGAAAGTGCACTCTTCGTGCTCGTCTCGAAAAGCGGGACGACTCAGGAAACACTGACGAACCGCCAGTTTGCCATGGAAAAGATGAACGCGGCCGGTATCCAAGACCTTGACCCGGAACAACACATGGTCGCTGTGACGAGCGAGACCAGCCCGCTGGCGAAGTCGCATGACTATCTCGAGTCGTTCTACATCGATGACTACATTGGGGGACGTTACTCCTCGACGAGCGCGGTCGGGGGCGTGCTTCTTTCGCTTGCCTACGGTCCCGACACCTTCGCCGCACTGCTCGAAGGCGCCCATGAGGGTGATCGGGCGGCGCTGGAGCCCAACCCGAGGCGAAACGCCGCGATGATGGATGCGCTCATCGGGATATACCAGAGGAACATCCTCGGGATGCCCGTCTCGGCGGTGCTCCCATATAGCCAGGCCCTTGTACGCTTTCCCGCCCACCTTCAGCAGCTCGATATGGAGAGCAACGGAAAAAGCGTGAATAGATACGGAGAGCCCGTTTCCTATCAGACCGGTCCCGTCATTTTCGGTGAACCGGGAACCAACGGACAACACTCCTTCTACCAGTTGCTGCATCAGGGGACCGATATCGTTCCGCTGCAGTTCATCGGTTTCAATCAATCACAGGACAAATTCGATATCGTCATGGACGGTGCGCAAAGCCAGCAGAAACTCAAGGCGAACCTGGCTGCCCAGATCGTCGCATTCGCACTTGGACGGGAGAACGAGGACGCCCGCAAGAACTTCGCGGGTGGTCGTCCGTCGAGCCTCATCTACGGAGAGAGGCTCACGCCGCAATCGCTCGGTGCGCTGCTTTCCCATTTCGAGAACAAGGTCATGTTCCAGGGCTTCGCATGGAACATCAACTCCTTCGATCAAGAGGGGGTGCAGCTCGGCAAAATCCTGGCAAATCAGATCCTCTCCGGCAAGGATCTCGATCCGGTGATTTTCGCCTACACCTCGCTTCTTCGGGTACGGTAGCTCGTTCGTGGACATGCTCGTTCGTCTTTACGACCTGCCGGAGTCCCTCTTGCCCGAGCTCCCGTCCACGGTGACGATCCGGAGGCCGCTTGCCTCGGAGCGAGGGGTAGTCACTCGGTGGGTCGAAGAGCAGTTCAGTGCAGGCTGGGCACACGAGGTAGGAGTCTGCTTCAGCCGATTGCCGATCACCACCTACATAGCAGTCGAGCACGAGCACCTCATCGGTTTCGCCTCGTATGACGCTACCTGCCTCGATTTCTTCGGTCCGATGGGCGTCGATGCCACGACCCGCGGGCGAGGCATCGGGCGCATCCTCCTGCTTGCCGCACTGCGCGCAATGCGCGATGAGGGTTACGCCTATGCAATCATCGGATGGGCCGGGCCCGGCGATTTCTATCGAAAATGCGTCGGTGCTGTGCCGATCGAGGGATCCACGCCCGGCATCTACCGCGGATTGCTGAAAGACAAAAAAAACCCCTCAGGGAAAAGGAGGTAAAACCCTGAGGGGAACATCTAAAAGGAGGTCGCTGAAAAAGAAGTTAAACTCTCTGTTTCTGTTCAGGAAACCACACACCCCCTCTCAGGTTACAAAAACCGATCATTTTCCGATCAGAGATATTCAAGAATCTCCTTTGCGTGCTCGTCCGGTTTGACCTGCGGGAATGCCTTGATGACCTTGTTGGACTCGTCGACGATGAAAGTCGATCTGAGGATGCCCTCGTACGACTTTCCGTACATCTTCTTCTCGCCCCAGGCGCCGAACTGATTGATGACCTCCTGGTTCTCATCAGCGAGGAGATGGAAAGGCAGCTGAAACTTGTCCTTGAACTTCTTATGCGATTGCGGAGAATCCTTGCTCACACCCAGGACGACGGCGCCCTTCGCGAGGATCTCATCGTAAGCATCTCGAAAACTACATGCCTCTTTCGTGCATCCCGGCGTGTCGTCCTTGGGATAGAAGTAGATTACCTTCTTTTTCCCCTCGAAATCGGAGAGCGAGATTTTCGTTCCCGTGTCGTCATAGAGCGCAAATTCCTTTACGGTCTGTCCCTCGCCTATCATCTACATCTCCTTGATTGTTCAATTTTCCCTAAGATACTAAGGTTTGGCGCCTGCGGACAGCTGAGAGAGCTGTTATTTCTGACAGAAAATTAACGAAATTCTGTTCAAACCCGCCCAGGTTCTATGTACCTTATCATCAAATGAAATCACCAAAAGAAATTGCATTGGACAACAAGATACTTTCAATGCTCACCGGTAGGGCTCGCAAAACTGCCCACACCATGATGAACGACCCCGAGATTCACTTCCTACAGGACTACGCGAATACCGTATCAATCAAGAGACTCGGCTACAATGATCATGGACCCGTCCATATGAGAAAGGTCCTGATAAACGCCCTTATTATGAGCGATCTGCTGCACAAACGCGGCATCAAGCTCAACCTCGAAGGGGAAGAGATCGGAACGCTCGAAGACAGCACCGTCGCGTTGATAGTCGCAGCGCTCCTGCACGACGTCGGCATGAGCGTCGGACGCGAACGACATGAGCACACGGGCGCCAATCTCGCGCTCCCGGTTATCGAACGTATTCTCGAGTCGATCTACGGCGACGATCTGGAGAAGCGAGTCATCATACGATCGATGGCGGTGGAAGGGATCGTCGGACACATGGCGACTCAGAAGATCCACTCACTCGAAGCGGGCTTGATCCTCATTGCCGACGGCCTGGATATGGAGAAGGGCCGAGCACGAATCCCGATGCTCATCACGACCGAGTCCCGGGTGGGCGACATCCACAAGTACTCAGCGGCGGCAATCGAGCGAGTCTCCATCAAGGAAGGCTCCGAAAAGCCTATCAGGATCACCGTGGACATGTCCGCCGAGGTAGGCTTTTTCCAAATCGAGGAAGTACTCTTCACAAAAGTCAATTCGAGCCCCATCAAACCATACATCGAGCTCTTCGCCCGCGTCGTAGGCGGCGACACGAAGCAATACCTGTAACGTCCGGCAACCGGCAGCCGGTGTTCGACGGCGAGCTCTGCTCCCGCGGCCGGTTGACCCCCGAACAGCGCGCTCTGTATTCTGGCGTTCATGAACAAACATCGTGAAAAGGGCGTCTTCTCGGCCGACATTGAGCATGCCGAAACGCTCGCCGGCGTCAGCTTCACCCCAAAAGAACGAGAACAAATGCTCAGGACCATAGGTGAGCTGATCGAGGGATATCGAAAGCGCCGTTCCGTGGGTCTTCCAAACGAGCTTCCGCCCGCGGTCCTCTTTCGTCCTCTACAGCCTGCACCCCGCCGCCGGCGGGCGGATGATGCGCCCGCGATACGCTATCCCCTCGCCTTTCCGGAAAGCGACGAAGATATCGCCTTCGCACCTGTATCGAATCTCTCCGATTGGATCCGTTCGGGACGGCTGAGCAGCGAACGCCTCACGGAGATCTACCTGGAACGCCTCGAGCGTCTCGGGCCTTCGCTGAACTGCACCGTCACGTTGACCAAGGAGCGGGCACGCGACGCCGCTCGTCGTGCCGACCGAGAGCTGCGTACCGGCACCTATCGGGGCCCGCTCCACGGGGTCCCGTGGGGGGCAAAAGACCTCTTTGATACCGCAGGAATACGTACGACGTGGGGTGCGGAGCCCTATAGAGAGCGCATACCGGACACGGATGCCGCAGTCGTGCGCGCACTTGACGCCGCGGGCGCGGTTCTCGTCGCGAAGCTCTCGCTCGGGGCGCTCGCCTACGGCGACATATGGTATGGCGGCCAGACCAAAAGCCCGTGGGATCTCAGGGACGGGTCGAGCGGATCGAGCGCGGGCTCGGCGGCCGCGACCGCGGCGGGGCTCGTCGCCTTCAGCCTCGGAACCGAAACAATGGGCTCGATCGTAAGCCCGTCACTGCGCTGCGGCACCGCCGGGCTCCGGCCGACCTTCGGTCGCGTTCCGCGAACCGGAGCGATGGCGCTCTGTTGGTCGTTCGACAAGATAGGGCCCATCTGTCGAACGGTGGACGACACGATTCTGGTACTTCGCGCCATCGCGGGGCATGATGAAGGCGATCTCGATTCAGTGGATCTCCCGCTGCAGCGGGCCGCTAACCTCTCGCCTGAAGGACTCAGGGTCGGCTACCGCAGGGAGTGGTTCGAAGGCGGTGAAGCCACGCGCATCGACCGTGCGGTGCTCGAGGCCGTCAAAGAGCTCGGGGCGACGCTCGTGGAGATCGATCTGCCCGATCTGCCCTACGAGCAGGTTATGGTGCTCATCTATACAGAGGCGGCGGCGGCATTCGAGGAGATCACCCTTTCTGACGCGGATGACACACTAGCCTGGCAGGACGACGAGGCCTGGCCAAACACCTTCAGGATGGCCCGCTTCATTCCGGCCGTCGAATATGTCCAGGCACAGCGCTTTAGACGCCTTCTCATGCAGCTCATGGATGACGTTTTCGGCTCCGTAGACCTCATTCTCGGCCCGCCGCACGTGGAAGATCTCGTCTATATCACCAACGCCACCGGTCATCCCTCCCTTACCATC
>Ga0315535_1000551_pt1 | contig 26657 bp, 22 predicted proteins | sample SalMarSW160220MG_2_FD_203092 | JGI IMG/M metagenome (GOLD analysis project Ga0315535, IMG submission 203092) | Salt marsh sediment microbial communities from the Plum Island Ecosystem LTER, Massachusetts, United States - Salt Marsh Sediment SW1602-20 ... | reverse complement strand
ACGATTGGTAGGTAAAAATTATGCAGAAAAACCATAAAGAATTGCGGCGTTCGTCTTTCTTAGGGGGACCTATTGTGTGGGTGATTGCGAAGATTTGTGCAATTGTTTTTGGCTCGTTGGCTTTGTTTTTCGATGATTTTGCATTAATTTTTTCGGATGCCTTCCAAAAGGTGACATCAATATACGTTATCGTTATTCCATTCACTTTGGTTTATCTGATATATCGCAGACGGAAAATGTTGGAGATTGTTCTCTGTCTTAATGGCGAAAGTCAGCTGAGACGATTTAAGTACATATTTTTAATGGCTGGAGCGCTGCTGTTGCTCACTGGGGTGTTGTTGTATTGGCACGGTTCTTACACTTCTGTGGCGCTCGCGTATCATATGGTTGCCCTTCCCACTTTTGTGGCAGGTTTAGTCTTGTTTTTATTTGGTACCCAAGCCTTAAGACTGCTGGTTTTTCCTCTGGTTTTGCTATTTTTTATGGTTCCTCCCCCTTCGGCAGTCTTGGCAGGTGTTTGGATTCTTATGCTAATCGGTTTCCTTTTTGTTATGTTTCGCTTGGAGAAGATCATTAAACCCAGAGTCTCTGTTCACAAACTAGCCACTTGTTCTCAATGCTCTCCGATTAAAAGTGGTGATTTATTTTTATGTGTTCAGTGCGGAAAAGTAATCGGCGCAGAAAGCGTTGCTTCCATAAATGAAAAATTCAAGTTGATTGTGGTGATAGCAATGGTGCTGTTATTGTTGTTTGTCCAAGTACCGTTTTTAGCGGTAGCTCAGACATCTGATGTGGTAATAGCAAACTCCCCGATGGGTCGGCAAGAACCAACCAAACCTCTGCCGGAAGTATTAGGTTACAGTTTGCAGTTTTCCTATAGGGACAGTGAGTTCGAGGAGTTTTCCAATGTGGATATGGCACTAGCTTATGTTTACACCCAACAAGAAGAATCCAACAAAAAAATTTGGGTTTCTGTGGAGGCCGCCTCCGAGCTTTATCGCCTTCATCAATGGGAAACAGATTTGATTACTATTCCCTTAAGTCAAAATCGGTTGCCCAGGGTCGTCCAGTATGAATCGAAAGCTGTTTTGATATCGGAAAATCCTGTAACGCCTGGTCATTTTTTTGCTTTTCAGTATAGAGCCACAGGTCAAAAACAAGCTGTGTTGTACTGGTATGACGTAGCTAGGTTCGCAACAAACTCAACATCAGAGCAGAAAAACGTGGGAATAAGCCTTGTTGTATATCCTAATAGCTGGGAAGAACTGCCAGAGGTTGAAACTCAGTTGAAGACATTGGCAAAGCCAATTGTTGATTATTGGCAATCGCTGAAGATGTCTTCTCCAATTAACATAGCAATAAATCAAAATGGTGCTCAATTTGCAGGTGTAACTTTCTTGATAACGGCTATGCTACTTGTTTTCTACTTTATAGAGCTCAAAAGACAGAAAAGAATAGCGGAGAGAGTTTATCAAAAAATTTCGAGTGCCAATAAGCATATAGTGAAAGTGGTCAAGGAGACTCAAGACAGAACAGGTTCGATATTATCCACTATCGTTGACGTTTATCGAAAAGGAGCATCGAAAAAGGTGAGTAGAGATTATTTGCTGGGGAGACTTGAGAGATTGGAGAAAGTAGGAATAATTAAAAGTGAAATAGCTTACATTAATGATGAGCTTGTATTGGTGTGGAAAACCTGGATCTAAGGGTGTGTCGTTGATGAGTGGGGATAACGCTGGGATCTTTAGTTAGTCGTTATGAGTAGTTAAGGAATTGCATGATTATGGATCAGGCAAGATTAACCTATCTGATTTTGCTGTCAACGGGAGCTGCGGTTCTTCTTATTTCGGCGGTCTTTGTTTCTTCATTCCTTGCTTTTATTGGTCTAGGCTTGGTTTTTTTGGGGGTGATATTTCCTTATATCAGGACAGAGGAATACACAAAGAAAGCATTATTCGACGCAACACTGCATTCTCAGCTAGAGTTATTACATCAAGCATTGAGATGGTTGAAATTAGACGGTGATGCAATTTATTTACCTCCTAAGTATTTTTCGGATCCTGATACCATTAGGGCTTTTGTTCCGGGAGAACAAGAGGTCTTGGATTTTTCGGCGCTGGGAGTGGCTGGAAAACAAGAAGTCGATTCTAACACTCAATTAAGCAGAGCTATGTTAATACCTCCAGGATTTGAATTGGCTAAGCTTTTTGAAAAGATTCTCGAAACAGACTTCACAAAAGTTGATCTTCAATATTTACGCGACAAGCTGCCAAAGCTCCTGGTTGAATCATTAGAAATTGCTGAAAAGATGGAAATGAGAATCGAAAAGTCTGATGTTTTCGTTAGTTTAAAAAACTTGAAAATAAAATCTCTGAGCGAAGAAGTTGAGCAGCTTCCACTAGGGTCTATGCTCGGTAGTTCCATAGCCTGCGCCATAGTGAAGGCAGGTGGGCAGGCTGTTAGAGTTAAAAATCAGCATATCAGCGAACAAGGAAATGTGCTTATACATTATAGTTTATTGAGTGAGGAAGTGGAAAGTTGATGCCTATCCCTCTAACCATAGGGGATCTAAGCCTGTTAGCCGCTATGCTTTGTATTATACTTCTGGTGACCTTTGAGTTTTTCATTTTTCAAAGGGGCAAAATAACTCTATTGGTAAGTATGAAAAGAATTAGAAATTCAGCTATGCTGCTTGCAATAGTATTCTTAGCCTCCGTTTTGGTCAGGATAATAAGTTTGGTTTAAGATTTTTGAAGGCAACGGTTTGGTTGATTTCAGTTTTTTTGGTTATGTGTCTTGAGTTTGATCTTTGTGTCTCACCTGTGAAGTACTTTTAATTGGATTGAGGTAAGGGGGCTGCAGCAGTTTTTGTTTAGTTGTAGGCTATATTTTGATTTGTGTTGATTTGGGGTTATTCTGTTATTTTTTCTGAGCGTTTAATGGATATGTTGACTTTTTCTTTTTATTAACCGATTACATGTTTTCGAGTTTTGTTAGTTAAGAACTATTTATTGGGCAGATATTTAATAGATGAGTTGTCGAAGACGATAATTCAACGTCTAAATTAAGATTAACTTTGGAATGTTCGGTGAATCGTTGAGTTGAAGATTCCATCGCATAAAAGCAAACGAATTGGTTCATGGGGTGCAAATAATGGGGAAAACTAAGCTCGAAAATCGCATTCTTCAGAAACCAAAGGACTTCATGAGTCATGTTAGGTCACCTCGGGTCCTGTGGTATTGGATAACTATAGCAATCTCGTTGATAACTGTCACTATTATTGTTTTAGTTCCTGAAAATCTGCAGCCGTTTAGTTTTCTCAGGTATATTTTGGGAGCAGTGTTCGTTTTTTGGCTTCCGGGTTATTGCTGTGTAAAAGTCCTAGTTCCTCGGAAAATTTCGAGGTGGTCTTTAAAGTATTTTGAAGCAATAGAAAAAATTGTTTTGGAAATTGGCATGAGCATAGCACTTGTTACGATAGTTGGTTCCTTTATCTACTACATTTCCGGGGTGGTGAGCTTGCTCGCTATTGTTCTTTGTTTAATCGCCTTAGCGGTGGTCTTAGCCACTCTTGCCGTTGTTAGAGACTATTACCTATATGAAACATCTCAAGAAACATTTTTTACAAAACTTTTTTCCAGATAATTAATCCGTACTTCAAGATCTATCCGTATAATTCGTTCTGCACTAATTCTGTTAAGATCTCGATTTGCAAAATTAAATCAATGGCAAAAATACGACAAAGCAGGCAAAGTACAAAAACGCCTGTCGCTTTGTTCTTGCTGGCGGGTCGTCGTTTTTAATTTCAAAAGGTAGTTGGTGCGAAATAGATGGTGATTTGTGAACTTCAATATCACTTGCTGACAAAAAGTATATTTCGAAATTCGGAAATTGATATATAAGTAACTGGCAAAATGAATAATAGGATGAGGAATATTAAGAGAGAGTGATGTTTGTGACTCCGAAAAAAAAGTTATTAATGGCTTTCTCCATGACTATTTTGGCTCTATCTTTTCTAATCGGTTGTTCAAATGCTCAGGATGAAGATTCTATACAGTTGCCCCCTTCAGGAACTGTTGTTATTCTCGAGGCAAGTAACAGCACTCAGGCTTATTTCAATATAACCCTCAGCGAGGTCCCTGATGGTTTTGATGTTAGAAACGCAACCTATCTTGGATGGTGCATCGATCGGTCAGCAGAAATGACAAGGTCTACGCCGCATACAGTGAACCTTTTTTCGAGCTTTGCTCCAGAAGAGAATGTGGAAAGCGCTAATTGGACCATGGTAAACTACATTCTGAACCACAAACAAGGTAGCGCTCAAGACGTCCAGGAGGCAATTTGGTATTTTATCAACTTTAACGGTACGTTCTCGCCAGAAAGTAGTGTTGCAATGGAGATTGTGGATGATGCGGAAGCCAATGGAATTGACTTTGTGCCAGGTGTAGATGAAGTTGCTGCTGTTGTTGCTTTTCCAGTTTATATTACAGACCCAACACCGGTTCAAATCAGTATATTCGAAATCACGGTGTCCTCTGGCGATTCAAACTCCGAAAGTCCAGGCAACGGCGGCTCTCCATCAATTCCTGAAGATGAGGCCTTTGCCGCCATCGCTGTCATTGCGATCATAATCGTAGTTGCGTTAGTGGTTCTATTTCTGTATACCAGAATGAGAAAGTAATTTTCACTCCTTTTTTTACTTCTACTCTTATCGATTCCTATTTTAAGGTATCATAATTTGAATTTACAGAGTACATCTTCCAATCTTACTTTAGTAGCTATTCTCGCAGAGTGGTTATGAGCAAATGAGGGTAGTTGCTGTCAAAGGCATTCGGCACATTATTCTTTTTTCTTTTTAAGACTCTACTTCTGAAGAGGGATTTTTTAATACTTGCTTCTTAACTAGTTTGAAGCCCTTGGGTACAGAATTGATGTCCGCCCGATGCTTAACAATCCACGATGCTTATAAAGCATTTAACAAAAATGTCATGAACCTTATGGCAAACTCTAAAAAGAACGTTAAAAACTTAAGCTATGATAATTTTTGAGACAACTATTGTGAACCGTAGTCTATCATTCCGGTTGAGGGGACAATAACACTGTTTTCCAAGAGTGAAGGATCAGGCGTGGGAGTTGGCGTTGGCGTCGGCACGTCGGATTCGCATGCCTCAGACATAGCCCTAAAAACGAGAAGAAATCTTGGATAGAAGTACGCACCCACCGTGGAGAATGGGTGAGAAGTATGCCAATAACAACTGCCACCTGCATCATAAGGGGCTATTTCTGAAGCCATCTCACAGAGCCAGCTATTGACACCGAAACTATTTGCATCAGCAACTGCCATTCCGTTTCCTCCCGATCCACCTATGTTTAGCGACAAGGGAAAAGAGATGCCCGTCTCAGAACTTAGTTCTCGGATACGGGAGTGGACGAAATTTGCAATTTCGTAGTCAGCGCCGTAACTACGTAGATATGCTCCGCCGCCGTAGTGTAAATCCATGAAGATGTAGGGTCTATATGTTTGAAGAGCGTTCCTTACAGCTTGAGTTTCCTTCTCGCTTCCTGCGTAGTCTCCGCGATAACTATTGGGAAAACCAGTATTTGCAGGAGCAACATAGCTCCAACCAGTGATGAAATTACGGTTCAGATCTACGCCATATGCATCGGTTTCATAATTCCGATTTTCTCGCTCGTAACTATCGACATTGACAACTGGAACAAATAAAATATAATTCCGGCTCAATATCCTTTGGGCTTCCGAAGTTCCGCTTGTAAGAAGCCAGTCAGCAATTAAGTATTGAACCTCGCTACCCATGTCTTCCCAGCCGTGAAGAGCTGAAATCCACATCACTTTGCCGCCGTTCGGATTGCCTATCTTAAAGAGAAAAATGCTGTTGCCTTCGTAGGTTTCACCTATTATCTCATAGCTTGCGACAGATGGATGACCATCACATAGAGTAGTGAACATTGAAATTAGTTGATCGTGGGTATGGAAGGTTGGAGCTGAAAACACGGGGTTGATTAGAAGGACTAAAAGAGAAAGCATTGTAAGGATAAATGTGGCTAACTTTCTAATTTTAATCATCATTTTTATCCCAAATTGGCGATAAACACATAGTTTACTCTTGGATTTGAACTAACGCTGCTGTGATCAGGGCCGTCTTTAAGCCATAGCGAGTTTGGCTGATGATGTTTTTGTTTTTCCCGCCCCTGCATATATTGTATACAAAGACGCAAGTATTAATAAACATTATTAATTATGACTACAGCAAGCATCGAAAAACACAGCTTAACAAAGTTACAAATGAAATCTCGCATCAACAATGTCGCCCTTAATAACCGCAAAGAACCCACTAATTAAAATAAAGTGGCGTTTAGAGCGTGATCTTGGTTGTATGTGCCTAGGATTGCAGTATTTTTGTGGAAGACCCGTTTCCTACTATGACAATTTGATTCTCTTGTTTTTTATTGCAAAGATCCCGAAACCTGTCATCAAAGCGCTGATCAAACCTATAGTGCCCAAGGTATTCTCGGGAATAACAAATAAAGGGCGTTCAGGGTCGTCTGTGGGTTCAGTTTCTCCGGTTGCTGTTTGATCGGTGTTTCCTTGAGTGACGCTTGAAGATTGATTCGATAGCGCAACAATAGCCATAACGGAGATTATTAGGCATATTGCGACAGTGGACAAGAGCAGTTTTTTCTTTTTTGGCATTTCAATCAATTAACAAATAATCGGTTCAAGTATTTATTTAATTATGTAAAATTTCGACAGAACACTGTTATAGAGAACTGCTAGGTTTTAAAAAAAATCGTTTGAATGATAACAACTTTCTTTGATAGTGGAGCACTGGTTTAGCAATTATCCAAAGTAAAGGAATTGTTTGCAATATATGTGATATTTTTTGGATCTCTTCTAAAGTTATTGCTTTAGTTATTGGGAATAACGAAATATAGCTAATTAGGTAGAGGATGCCGCCTATGGTTACAGTTAATGCTGTCGGCAAATTTGTGAAATTTAGAATTGTCATAGGAATTATAGAAGATACAACAGAAATAGCGTAGATCTTTAACAAAGCTGTCTTGTTGTATTCTATATCAAATCTCCTTCTCGCGTGGTACAAGGCATAGATTTGACCAGCAGCACTTGAAACTACAAACGCAAGGATTAATCCTGTTACTCCATAGAAGTTTGTTAAGGGTATGGAAAGAAAAAGCATTGAAACGAAAGTTATTAGGCTTATTCTCAAAGTTATTTTTGTTTCTCCAAGGCCATTGTATAGACTGGCGAAGGTTAAATATCCTATCCCGACCAGAAAGTAGAGAAAACAATAGAACCATAGATAAGTCGAAGCAGATTGATATGTTGACCCATAAATTAATTGGACTATTTGGTTTGAAAATAGTATCACTAAAGTAGTGGCAGGGACGACTAGTGCTGTCGTGTATTTGTTAGCAATTTTGAAAAATGCCTTCACTGTGTCTTTTCCTCCTGAGCTTAGTTTTGAGAAGGCGGGCAATAGCGCAGTTGTTATTGGAATTGCTAGCGTAGTCATAAGTGTGGCAAAGTTAATTGCTGCTTTATAATTGCCAACTTGTACATCTGTGGTAAAGAAAGCTAGAACTATGTTTTGTATAACTGGTACGAATCCTGTTAGCAAGATGGAAAAATATAGTGGTGTTCCGTATTTTAGCAGGAGCTGGATATTTAATCTGAAAACGGTGTTATCCCCAGAAGTCTTCAATTTTCGTATAACCACATAAAGCAAAACTATACCGGCAACAGTTGAAACAGCGTAGCTCAATACATGCCCCAGAATTACCCCCGTTAATGCGAACCCAAGTATGACTAGTGTCAATGATATAACGGTTTTAGAAATGGCTTGGATATTGAGTGCAATCGCACTGTATTCTGTTCGATCTAGTCCCACAAAAGTTGATGCCGCTGTCGTGAAAATGATTTGAAAGAGGATTGCAATTGCCCCTATTCTGAGATAGAAGGCAAGCTCGGGTCTATTAAGAAGCAACAAAGCAAAAAAGTCTGCAAGAATGAAGTTGATTAAGAAAATGGCAATTCCGATCGCTGTTCTTATGAGCAGGCCGTGTTTTACTAGTTTTTTTATTCTGTTGCTTTCGCCCCTTCGAATCATTTCGGCTGTGAATTTAGTTATTCCCTCGTTTATGCCAAGTTCAGTGAACAAATACATTAGTTGTGGAACTGCCATCGCCAGTGCATATTGTCCATACAGTTCAGGACCTAGAATTCGAGCAATTAAAATTGACCCGACTGCGAGCACAATGGTGGAGATAGCGGTTCCTGAAAACAGGAAGAACCCGCCGCGTGCAGAATCCCGGGCGACATCTTCCAACTTGCAATTCACTTTAAATTACACCATATTTTTTGTAGATTGCATATTTCGATAATCCCTGACTAACACCACTAAATCCAGAAAGACTATAACCAAAACAATACTAAGCATGATTGAAGTCAAGAAAATGCCGCCGGGCACATAGCTCAGAAGTAAACCTATCATCGGAACCAGAGCCATGCTTACTCCAATGCTTAACGCAACACGTTCTAACAGTTCAAGATTTTCTTTTGACTGCGATTTCGTCGTTCTTTTTGGAAATATTAATTCCATTAACAGATAACCGGGTAACCAAAAAAAGAGTATAGCCGCAAAAACTTGTCTTACAACTGATAGAGGAAAAATGGCGGGAAAACAAAAAACTGCGAAGGGAGAAATAACTGCGATCGAAAGGGTAGCCCAGAACCATATTGCATGGAGGCTTTTTAGGTAGCCAATTAATCCAGTTGAAATTGTTTTCTTCTCCTGTTAATTTTTGTTTCGAAATTTTCGTTCCTATTAGGCGAATTATGCTTTCTAGCTAATTTAAATTGGATCTAATTTATAAAAGATATTTCACCTTAAAAGTAAGCAAGGAATTCCTTTCATGTGGGGCATGGGATGGAACTCCGTGTCAAGTTACGGAATTCGAGATATGCTTACAATTTAGTCATGTATGTATTAAGTCTAATGAGAATTTTTTAGGTTTTGCCTTGGCAAAATCGTTTTTTTAAAACAAATAGACCCTAAGGCGCTAGCTCAGTTAACTATTTCGTTTAACATTTTTGTGGGACATTTTGACAATTGAAGGCAGACAACCGCCAAATCATTCGTAGTTTCTAAAAAGTTTTCGCCGTATAGTAATTTCAGAATGTCGCAATACGTCTTTAGGAAGCTAATGCCCTTTTTCGTTGCTACGAAAACCCGTACGTTCTTACCTGCCCTTGCGATGCGCTGCTTCTTAATCAGACGCTTTTCAATCATAAATTTCAAGTAATCGCTTATTGTCGAATTGTTTGTGTTGGTATATCGCACTATGCGAGATATATTTGAAGGCTTCAACGCCACGGCGATTATGGAAGCTAATATCTCTATTTTGCCGCGTTTTCCCGAACTCAGCGCATCAGTCTTTTCGTTGTCTACCATAAAATCCCCTGTTTTCCCAATGTCTACGTCTAAACTTTAAAACAATTACGGTTTTAATGACAAAGGTTAGGCTGGTTACGTGCGTTCTCTGAACTGGCCGCGACATGGAAACTGCCACTTCAAGATCGCATCCGATTTTCACGTGAACCCGTATTTGAGCCTTGTTTTCTGACGTTTGTGTTGATAGCACATTTTTAGCAGTTTCTTAAGTCGTTCATAAGTGCCCTCGTCAATCGAATTCTCTTTTAGAAGCGCGTCTAGTCTTGAAAGTTCCTCGCTCAGGTCCTGGTGCTGTTCACACCTTTCTTTAAGGTAGGAACGTCTCATTTTTTGCAGTTTTCGAGATGACCAATTGAACAGGAACAGCCCTCTCCTTTCGCCTACTAATCTTTAGCTTATTTCTCAATAACGGGTATTTCCTGTTCGAAATATTTTATTTGCCAAGAGGTGCCAATGTTTGAAATAACATTTTTTACTTGTCTAACTCATCAGAAGTTTAAGGGGAAGGCAAATATGGCAAATTGGGCAGCTTTGTTTAATCTAGGAGTCTATGCCTTAGTCGTCATATTGATAGCGGTGGTTGCAGGCACTGTTTTTTGGTGCAAATACTGCAAATGACCTATTCACTGTTCAGCTATAATCGAATCTGAACAGCTAACTCTACTCTTTTTGAAGGATAGAATCAAAAAATAGTCAAGGAAAATAAAATTTTAAATCCCCGAAAGTGATAACCAAACTTTTTAAAATAAATGAAAGTCAGAGACACAAATATCTCGAATTTTAAGCCGAAATTCAGAATTTTCAAACGCTCAAGGATGGATACCCCTACAGGATGCGGGCTAAGAACGGGTTTTCCATTTAATATTGATAAAGACACAAAGCATTTCTTTCACCCACATAGTATATGTTGTGTACACTCCCCACAATTGCTATTCATCCAAGAGGAATTTCTTCTGATAAATCGCGTTGGGAAGGAGAGAAGAGAAGACTCCTGAACAACTAACTCTCCTTTCCAACTTATGATCCAAAAATCCGGCATCGCATAAAAGAGATATTTCAGCATTGAAATATGCAAGATTGAACCTTTTCCTTGTTTACGTTATTTTAGTGGTTACTTTTACTTCGTTGAGTAAAAAATAACTGCAATTGTTCATTTTAAAAAAGAAAAAAAGAAGATGGAGGTTGTTGTCAGGCTTTTTGTTTTGCTGTTAAACGCCAACGTTTAATGCCAACGTATCCTATGAACGCCGTGCCCATACTGCCTAGTAGCGCTATTGTGCCGAGGGGAACCTCAGGAACCACAAAATGGCTTCGAACAACCTTGTATGGTCGCATCATTTCGTTGTCTTCGTGATCTAGTATGTGACAGTGCCAAACGTATCCAGGACCGAGTGTCGGATCAAACAGGTAGGGTGAACCATCTTGTGCTTTAAAGCGAATTCTTATCGTTGTGACTTCTCCAGGGTTCATCTGAATTGTGTCTTTCCAGCCTTGCTCATTCGCTGGCGGCGATATTGGAGAACCCATCAGATAGTCTGCAGGGTTGGCAACGTTTACTGTTGGATTTGTTAGCGCTTCGTGCAGTTCGAGGTCTGGTAGTTGATCACCGTGACCGTTGGTTGTCAGCCAGTCAGCGAAGTAAGTGTCGACGTCGAAGGCTTGCCTCTGAACCAGTTGGAATTGAACTAGGTGAAGATGAATTGGGTGTGTGTCAGCGGTTGGATTATAGATCACCCATTCTTCTGTGGTTCCCACTTTAGGGAGTTCAGAGATTGGGGCGCCCCATTTTTGACCGTCAAGAAGAACCTCGAGAGGCCCGCCAGGACCAATAACTTCAGTCAAAGTTAACACTCGGGTCTTTGTGCATGTTGGAAGATTGGGGAAGTCGCCTGCAAGCGTTGGATTGAGTAATGTCGGCAGTGCTGCCTGTGGGCATCCTGACTCGTCGACGACGGTAAACTGCATTATCTGACCCATTGTGTCTGGGTTTACAGGATCACCGTCTGGGTATGGTCCGTTAGCGTCATTTAACAATCTAATTGTGGTTCCTGGCTCAATTTCTGAGAAGTCAACAAGTATTTCGGCGCGTTCTCCTGGAGCAATCAAAAGAGACGTCATTTCAACGGATTCCTTCAGGAACCCGCCGTCGGTTGCGATTTGCGTGAAGGACATTCCGTTTTCAAAGGAGAGGTTGTAGAAGCGAGCGTTTGAGCCGTCTAATAGTCGGAATCTGTAGACACCTTGCTTAACGTTCATGTTAGGCCATACTAAGCCGTCTACCATGCTGACTTCACCGAAGAATTCGGGTGACCAGTAGGGGTGAACATCAGGGTTTGTTGCTTCGTCCGAGGGGAAGTAGAATGATCCGTCTTCAAGGAAATTTCTGTCCTGGAAGACCAGTGGCATGTCGTATTCTCCGCTTGGCAGTAGTGGTGCTACTTCCGAGTCACAAGGGTCTCTTAGGAGGTAAAAGCCAGCTAAACCGGACATTACGTTGATGCGGGTGATCCCTAGAGCGTGGTCGTGATACCACAGTGTTGCTTGTTCTTGCTCATTCGGATAATAGTAGACCGCTTTGTTTGGGTCTGTTGGCTCTGCTGTTGCATAGTCAGGTCCGTGTATTCCATCTGCGGTAAACCATTGGTCAGGACCGCCATCGTAATATGATTGGGTTTCACCGCCATGCAAGTGCATGACCAGTGGCACAGGGCTTTGTGCTTCTTCGTAGCCAGGAGGATATTCCTCGAATGGCGCCGTGGGCGTTTCCATGCCGTTGGGGTTAGCCCAATGGAGGGTTGGGTCAACTGCGAACATGTGTTCCACTAAATCGCAATCTACGCCTTTGAGGTTGTTGACCCAAGTCACTTGCACTGGAATGCCTTTTGTGGCTTCGAAGCTAGGACCTGGAGAGTTACGTGCGTAACCCAAGACTTCGCCTGTTACGGCATCTTTTACGATGCCACCGTATCCCCAAACTTTGGTTTCACCTAATGGGCTTCCGTATATGTCGGTTGGTGGTAATATTTGTTGATAGAATTCGCTGGCGTCGACTATGTATTCTTGTCGGACGAGTTCGCCGTCGCAGTAGATGTCGGTTGGTACGTAGACGGGTGGTGGACCAGTCAGTTGTGTCACATATTTTGGAATTGCCAAGGGGTCTAATAGAGCAGGTTGAGCAGAAGCAGACAGTGTTAAAGCGCTTGAAACGAGCATCAGAGTCATAATAGCTATGGATATACCTGATTTTATTTTTCTCATGTTTATTCACTCACTCTTTTTTAAAAAAATCGAGTAGTAAAACTTCGGTGTTTTCAATATTTAAAATAAGTAGAATTTTCTTTATAGAAAAAAAGGATAAGAGTTCTACCTGTATGAGGAATTTATGCAAAGAAAGGTACGATAATAACTGTAGACATTGATTTAGAGACATGTATGAAAGATTTTATAAGAAAATATTTTGAACCGCTAACGGGGGTCTATATTGCACGAAAAAGATTCTTAGGAAATGAGGACTCTTGACAAGAATAAACATAAAAAAGGGTGGGGACTCACTTATATAGTGATGTCTGAAATCGATTTTTTGATCAAATGGGTTTCAATGTTCTTTTTCGTAGCAATGCATACATTGCGAAAGCGCTTAATGATGCCACGGCTAATGCTATTGTTGTGCCTTCGGGAATCACGAATCCTGGCTGTGTAGGTGGAACTCTATTGGAAAACAGATCACATCCTTCAGCTTTGCCCAATGCGTATACCATCATTCGGGGGTCGGTTGATTCTAGCGTGACGGTGAATTCTTGCGGAGTTTCTGATATGGGGTTTGCTAAGAACGGTTCAAAAGCCCAGTATACGGGACCATCTGTGTCTAGATGATCTTTGAGTGATGCAACTGTGTAACCTGTTCCGCTTGCGCAACCTGGCGGGATTTTATCCCCATTGTCGTCGGCTAAGGTCCAGCTTGTAATGGTTAAGTCGGGTAAGCCGCCAGCACCCCAGTCAATAGTAACATCGGAAGTTAGACCTTCATAACATGATTCTGTCATCACTAGGAATATATGCGGATCAGTAGCGTCGGGACCAGATTGAACATAAACGGTGAAGGTTGCTGGGCTTTCAAGCATTACCGCCTCAGGATAGTATGATCCATGCGGGTCAAGACGAATTAATCCGTTGCCTGCTGCGAGTGCAGTTCCAATCATTAGCGTTGCTACTAAGAGAACTGTCAAAGTAACAATTGACTTTTTCAAAATTGCCTTTCTCCTCCTGTCAAATATTCGGCATTCTACGTTTAAATACTTGCTGACGTTTAACTATAGAATATTCGAGTTGAAGTTCTATTTTTATAGCTGGAAGATTACGGCTGCGATTCTCATAGCAACTGTAAGTAGGAAAACTATTGAAGCTGCGATCCCTGCTTTTTTAAGCTTTTTTTTGTCTATAAGTATGTTAATTTTTCCATGGGACATGGATATAAACTCGGATGTAGAAAGCAGCAGGAGGGAGATAACTGCCACCATGAGGTTTATGTCCCAAAAGCTCAGTGGAAAACTCAACTGCTGGTCACCACATCATCAAGTATGCTGAATTCGACAGTGAAGTCGTGATTATTTGTACCTATTTGAGTTTTTTCGATTCTAATAGGCTGACCTGTAGCTTTGGTCAGTGAACATGCTATGGCACTGGTGATCGGATTTTCCTTTTCGGGTTCGGTTTTCAGGTGTTCTGGGGTTGCGGATGAAGATGTGTAGATAGAGTTTGTTAGTTCAATTGTTATCTTTCTGTTTTCGATTTGCATTTCAAAGTTTTGAACAATTTCAAGATTCTCAATTAGAAGTGCAGGCAGTTCCTGTTGGAGGTATTGAAGATTCACTTTTGTGAAACTCGTTTCGAGTTGCTCCTCAAATAATTTGAGGAGCCCAATTCCAGAGGGCGTAAGCAGAATACCTGAAGGAGATGTTATGAAAAGTTGAGATTCCTGTTTCTTGACAAACTCCAATGGCGGAAGAGGTGACCCAGTATCTCGTGGTATGTACACTTTGCTTGTTTCGGCATCTTTGAAATACTTCGGAGGCAAGTATATTGGTTTTCCAGTGAATGACGATTGCTTCAGAAATTGGTCTAGTATTAGTTTTTGTGAAGATATCATTGAGTCCATTATGGCCCTTTTAACATAGTCATCGGTGCGCACATAGACAAAGATTAACCCCCAGAAAAATAGACCAATACCTATGAAAGCCAGAATCGAGTTTGTCAATATTATCGAAAAAGCTATGGCGACGACGGCGATAGCGACCAAAATCGGCGAAACGAGTTTGATCGCGGTTACTTCAGCGTTTCTTTTTCTAGCACCATAAAGAGTAAGTAGAAAAGAGATGAGAGCTGTCGAACTCGAAGCAGAAATAAAAATTATGATCGCTCTTGCATAGGTCCAGTATATTTGAGCCCACGCATTGTTAAATTGCAGACCATAGTCGTACAGGGTGTAATTCACAAGACTGTCGATGTTGTTGAAGAAATATATTGATAGAAATCCAATAGCTGCTGCTGCCATCATTAACAGATAACTAAACGACTTGACGAGTTTTGAACGATTTCGTGAGTAAACTAATATCAAAGGGACGGAGATACCCAAGAGAATTACCGCAAGTATGAGAGAGTATACAAGGTAATGGGAGTTGTTCCAGACTGGTGTAGCCCAGTCGAGACTGAAATGAAGCCCATATTCATAAAGTTTCCCATGGATGACGCCTTCTATACTGTTGAAGAGAAAAAGCGATAGACCATTTACTATGATTCCTACAATAAGGAGCGCGGTTATGGCTCGTAGTTTAAGTTTTGGCTCTACTCGCATATGTTCTCACTCGCTGATTTTAGATCCGGGCTGCAATCCTTTGTTTTGAAAAGCGAGTGCGCTCTTCTCAGACCTTCCAGATTTGTACAGGCTGGTCGTTTATATTTTTGATTTGCCCTTCTATTATACGTTCTCTTTCTAGGTCGCTGAGCGTCTGGAACAGTTGCTCCTTCGAAATTACCTCGTTTGTTGCTGTTTGATGAGCTTTCCATATCCTATCTATCGTAGGTGGCGCTTCCTTCTGCGTTTCCCTGATCGCATCTATTATGTCTCTATTTGATTTTGATAGTTTAGTGTAAGAGTTTCTGTTTTTCTCTCTTAACCGTTTTGTTTCAATCAGATAATATGCTATCATGGCTACGAGAACAGCGGTGACTATGCCTGCCAAGTAGCCTCCAGCTTGTGAGATTGGCAGGGTTGCGTACGTCCACAATTTTATGGGCTCCCAATAGCTGATTATAGAATCAGCGATGGCTAATTGCTCATTCTTGATAGATTGAATCTCGGCCGAATCGTCAGGATATCCGATTATGCTTATTTTCACGTGTTTCTGTTGTGTAGTTGAGTTTGTCTCAAAAAAGGCTGATTCGTACCAATAAAGCACTGATTGTAGTTGATTTGTTTCAGGTGTTTCAAAAAGGAAGTAGCGACCTATTATGAGCGGGTTGTCAGAGATTTGTATATCGGTAAGCTCTATCTTTACTGCTTTGGGTGCGGCACCTTGACTTAGAGGGTACTCAACTAGACATAATTCCCATCGATGCAGCGCGCTAAGTTGAGATGCGATTTCGAGGGTAACCCAAATAGGTTTTAAACCGGCTTTTTCGGGATAATACAAGTAGGCTATTGACATATCTTGTCCTGCTATCTCTTCGAATTCAGTGTCTCTGTAATCGAATTCCAACTGGTAGTTTTGGAGAGTGGGAAGAATTTCTGTTGATAATGTTTCTCCAGTAGGCGCGCTCACAACAACGTTAGTTGGTGTTTGAGTCAAAGCGAACGTAGGAGCTTGTATAGACAATAAAACCGCTACAATAATTGCCAACGCAGCGATTTTTATTACATCCTTTTTGTGGATGCGGGTGTTGGCTTGCCTAATTACTCGGCTACAGGTGAAACAGATTTCTGTGGCTTTTTTTGTTTCTGGCTTGCATTCAGGACATGGTTTATCTTTTTGCCCGCGTATTTTAGTTTTGAATATTTTTTCAGAAATGGCGAGAAGCAATACTGTTCCTAGAAAGATGAGGACCCAGCCGCCAAAAGAGTGAAATGCTTGAAGGGCAATATCCTCGCCAAAATGATAACCTAAACCAAGTATGATTGTTATCCTAAGTATGTTAAGGAGATAGATTAAAGGAATGCCAGTCAGTAAAAGAGCAGCTTTTTTCCATGGTCTGTCGCGGATAGTATACGCTATTACCGTAGCGAATATGACGAATCCCATGAGGCTGTATATTCCAGAGCAAGCGATATCGACAGCAAAATTCAATTGAGAACCATCTGGTCTTATTATTGCAATTGTTGGGCTTCCAAATTCGTTTGAAAGGGTCGAGGGTATGCCTGTTGCTCCAATAAGTGAGTTGGATACTATGGAGCTTAAACTTGAAAGGGTGGCACCAACGGAGTATAGAATTTCGGAAGGTGGTGGCACCAAAAAGAAAAGAAAAACTATCGGGGCTGCAACCTGCCGAAGAGTTTGAGTATTGAAGAGTAATAAGACAAGCGCTGCAGTAAAAAGTGGCAGGGCAGCTACGTGATATTCCAAGGGAGTGAAAGTGTACGACCCGTGCCAGTACAAGAGAACTGCTATTACAAATAGCAGTATTCCCGCAATTATCGAAAGTCTGCGAATTTTTTTAGTTTGGTTAGTATTTTTGATTGGAATAACAGCTCTCAACATTTTTCGTTTGCGGTAAATCATATATATCAAAATGAAAGGGATTATGAGAACGTAACTTGTTGTTTGGCTTTGCAGGGCATCAGAAAAGATTATTGATAAATCATTGGAGAACAAAGCCAGCGTCATAGCTAATATTGATATTGCCCGAACTGCTATTGAAAGAGTGGTATCGTTTACCGAGAATAATTCGCCTTTTTTCAGCTTTATTCTATTCAAAAGCGGTTCCTCTTAGTTGTGTTATTTTTTTCCCTCTTAAAGGCTATTCCAAGGTTAGAATATGACAGACATATTGTATTTATTGTTGACGATGTTTGCGCAAAATTCTTTTCTTATTCTTGTAGAGGAGAATTGCCGTCATCGAGGAGATTACAGCAAATGTGATTATTATTGGAATTAGATTTTCGCCCTGTATTTCGTGATCTATTTCGTGCGGATCTTCAGAAGGATCAGGGAGGAACAGGTTCTGATCAGAAGTTAGTTCAAATAAATTGTTGGTCATATTGGATTCGTTGGGCAGGGGTTCGACATAAGCACTTATAGTGTAGTTACCCGGTGGAAACATAAGGGTATCCAATTCAAAATCCAACGTTATTGACGTGTTCGGGTTCATGGTAACGGAACGATTTTCAATTTGAATTTCATTGGCGTTAAGTTCTAAATTGAAAGTTTCCTTATAGTTACCGTTGTTTAAGACTTTAACTTGAAATTTGACTATTTTACTTTGATTTGTAGAAGTCCAAGAGTGCGTAATGTTGGTAACGGCTATGTCGTGAATAAGAGATTGCTTTGGAGCTGAATTGTGTGAAGATGCTGATTGTGGTGGTGAATTGGAGGGAGTCTGTTGGGTTTTCTGTTTGTTCTCAGCTGCTTTGGCAAAGGCCAAAAAAACGGGAAATGCTCTGGGGTAATATATATTCAGCCACTCGACCAATGTAGGTTTCAGGTTTTCCCAAGTGGATAATTCCCAAAGCCAGCCTGAGGCTCCAAGGTTGTTGTCAGGGTCAGCGGCTATAGAGCCGCTACCACCTCCACTGAACCTGATGGGGTATGAGTAGTTGACATCATTTTGCTGTTGATATTGAGCGATAAATGACACTATTTCCTGCTCGAACGCGGTATTCGAGTAGGCAAAAATGACTTCGGAGCCTATATGTGTGTTTACGTATATGTCGGGCAAGTATTTTGCTGCGGCATTGTGGTATGCCATTGTTTCAGGTTCGCTACCAGCGTACAAACCCCTGTAGGAATAGTCGTCCTCGGGATTTGAACTGCCGCTGTGTCCCCAATTATATAGGCTGTTGCGATTCAAGTCAACACCATATGGCACTTTTATTATTGTGCCATTATCAAGGACATATTCTCTCCGCATGTTTTGCCTAGCGTTTGTGTCCATATTTAGTATGGGAATTATCAGATGGTAATTGTTTTCCAGAATATGATTTGCGAGGGATTCGTTTGATTCGAGTAGCCAGCTGCAAAATTTGTAAAGGGTTTCAGTGCCTCCATCTTCTGGACCATGAGCTTGACAGTCGTACATTACTTTTGCTCTGGAGGAATTGCCTATTTTGAATAACCATATTTCTCTTCCTTGAATTGTTTCACCGATTACTTCGTATGATGCTGAGTTTGGATGAGCGTCGCACAAAGCTTTCCATTGAGCGATCATTTGTTCCTTCGGAGTGTAGGGTGCCCAAGTGCCTCTTCCAGGATCGGCTAAGGATAAATCAGTGCTTAGCGAAAAGAAGCTAAATATGAGAAGAATTGTTAGCAGCAGTGAAAGACACTGCAAAAAGTTTTTTTTTGGCATTCTTTGTAACTCGGTAACTAATTGTCAAATGTCCGAGTCAGATAAGCATTTTGCATTTCAGAATTCTTTGAAAATACTTAGTGGATTAGCTAATTTTGAGTTCATCATGCATCAAAAAAGATTTGGGTGTAGCATCTCCCTAAGGAGTGCATTTGAATTCATTTTAGTCGTTATGCTACCGCGAAGCTGTCAGCGTAAACCGTAGTCGACGAACAGCTGTAAACTTCAGGCAAACCGAACTCCACTTGACTAACACCGCCAAAAGCAGCCGTATTAACACCCGTCAAAGAACACGCCAACTCGCCATCCACGAACAGCTCAGCCACACCGCCAACAGCGGCGCCCTTCCAGTGAAGCTCAACATCATACCAGCGACCAACCACAGGAGAAGAGCTAGAATATGCATCCGTCCAACCAGTACCATCTCTTATCAGCAGGTTCCAACGAACCACGCCGCCACTCACGCGCCAACCAGCAAAAGCCACAGGGTCACTTCCAGCTTCTAAGATAATAAAGTAAAACCGGTCACCACTCTGCCCCACACCAGATCTAGACACGTACACCGAACCCCCTGCATACAGCTCATTCTCAACAGACGACAGCGACTCAAAAGCATAAGCGCGCTCGTAACCTCCGCCACCATTAGAACTGAACAAGCCAGCATACGAGCCTTCACGAGTAACACTGCCAGAAACACTAGCCGACTCGCCAGAAGTCACAGAAGTTCCACTCCAAGCACCAAAACCAGACTCAAAGCCATCAGCGAAAACCAAAGAACCAGACTGGGGGTTTGTTGGTGGTTGAGTTGGAGGGTTGCTTGGGGGTTGAGTGTTTGTCATTTGAAGTAGAATGACTGTGTAGCCGTTAAGGTCTATTGTGTTTGTTGAGTAGACGCTTCCAGTTTGTACATTTGGGTTTTCCCAGGATATTGCGTTGCTGATTTTCATGTATGTTAATTGTCCCTGTATTCCTTGAAGGCTGACGGCTCTCTGTTGGTTCACTTTGTTTATTATTAGAATGTTGAGTTTTCCCTGGTTTATCCAGCCGACAATGTTTATGTCTGACGAAGAACTAGAGGTTCTGATTACCGAGTCGCCGACGGCTATGTTGGTAGCCACCATTTTTTGCACGTAGTAGGGATACCATGGCTGGTTATTATCTTGATTTATCATGCCAAAACCGTATCCTGTGTCTTTGTTGCGGCTTTCCCAGGATCTACTGCTTGAGTAGGCGAAGTAACACAGATAATCGAATCCGTTTTCTATGCCGCCCTCCAGCACCAGTGCGGCCCACACGGCGCCGCAGAGTTGTTGTAGTCTTGGATCAGTACCACTTCGAGATGATGCTCCAAAGTTTGCTTCTGAAGCTATAGCTGGCAGATTTTTCCCCCATAGTTGGCGGGCTTCGGAGATCGAACTGTGATAGCTGTCGTATTGGTCGAAGAATTTGTTTTCAGCTGCGTCTAAGCCTTGTTCATCACTATAGCTAATGCCCCAGCTGTCATATTTGTGGCAGCTGAATAAGTCAAGTTTTCCGCCGTATGTTTTCCAGAAGCTTAGAAACTTAGTGAACAGTGATGCGTCGTTTCCTATTAGTATCTGGTTGTTTTGTGCGTGCATTTGGTTGTAGCATGTGTTGTAGAGTGTTAGGAAGTTTTGTGCATTATTTTGGTTCCAGTTCCAGTTGGGGTAGAAGTAGTACCACGCTTCGTTCACGACTTCGTAGTATTTAACGGGTAGTCCTGCTTGCTGGAAGTGCCGGACCCATTCTCGGCAGTACGCGGCTAAGCTGTCAGGATAAGGCAAACCTGTACTGGATAATTGCATTCCTCTAGGTAGATCAATTCCACTGCTATCCATAAAGACCAAAGTTATGAGCGGCTCGGCACCTGTTTGGAATATTTGCTGAACAAGCGAGTCCACGGTTGCCCAGTTAAAGGTACCAGTTTTGGTGCCATCGTTCCAGTAGCTGCAAGGTTCAATGTTGTTGCTTATTATGCGAACAATAGAGAAATCTGCTTCTTCTCCAAGTTCTCTTAGGTCGGAGTTGCTACGCCAGTAACGCCAGTTGCTGTCTAAAGCAAAACCAGTTGAGAGTCTATTTGTTCCAACAGTATCTCCAGGATTGATTGTTACGTTTACTGGTGTTGCTGCTGAAACGGATATCATAGGTAGTGATGAGATGCAAATGAGTATCAAAAACGCTAATGCAAGGACGCTTGAGGATTTTCGAGAGCTAATTTTTTTGGAGATAAGATATAGCGAAGATAATGTTTTTTTGTTTATTGTTGTCACATTCCATTTGCTTAATATTCACTCAGCGATTTTTTTTCTCATTAGTAATCCTATGTTTTTATAATTTCTTGTGAAGGCCAGTAACGCATTTAATGAAATCGCGTTCGCATAGCTCGTTAAGGCGGCTTCGCAAGCTGCAAATCCGCTCATTCTGGTTTCAACAGTTCATTTTGTTTTGTGAGACTTAAAGAAGTTAAACAGTTTGAAAAAGGTAAAATGTTGTCTTTCTTTTGTATAGACTCGTGAATTATGCTGTTTTTGGCTAAAAAAAAAGGGAAAAGCTATATTTGATTTATAGCTATGTGCCTATTGGCGCTTTTTATATTGTGAAGTCGTCAACGTATACCGCTGTTGTGGCGCAATCGTAGGCTTCTGCCAAACCAAAGCACACCTGATTAGCTCCGCCGAAAGCAGCTGTGTTTACTCTTGATATCGAACAGATTAGATGTCCGTCCACTAAGAGTTCGGCGCCGCCGTTGTTGGCATCATTCTTCCAATGTAAATCTACGCGGTACCAGAGATTCAAAGCAGGCGATGAAGAAGAGTAAGCATCGACCCATCCGTTTCTGTTCCTGATAAGCAAGTTCCATCTGATGACGCCGTTAACCATGCGCCAACCAACATAGGCAACGCTTTCATCGTTTGATCTGAAGATTGTGAAGTAGAATCTGTCATTATTTTGTGCTATGCCAGATCTTAAAACGTACACGTAACTTCGCGAATGAAGTTCAGCTTTATCCGAGAATGTTTCGTAGCAGAAAGCTTTCTCGTATCCTCCGTTACCATTGGAAGCAAATAAAGCACTGTAAGTACCATCGTATTTCTCTGAAGAAGTTACAAAGGCACTCTCGCCAGAAGTCGTTGTTGTGCCGTCCCAACCGTTGAAATTGCGTGATTCGAAACTTCCATCGAAACTCGTGGATGTTGATAGGCTTGTTGAAGGGATTGTTGATGGCGTTTCTGGTGGCGTTGGTTGTGTTTGTTGTGTTCGTGCGTTTTGGACGCTTTCGAGTGCTGCGAGTATGACGGCTTCTATGTTTGGGTACCATTTGCTTCGCCATTCGCTCATGGTTCCGGGTAACTCATTCCATGTCTGCGTCTCAAAAAGGAAGGCGCATGAGCCTAGTTCGTATGCATCGCTCGCTACGAAGCCGCCGCTGGCTGACCTCGTTCTAATGTTGTACTGTTTTGTTAATCCCCTTGAACTAACTTCGGCGTTGTATCTTTGGGTTATGCTTGATCCGATTGCGCGAGCCGCTGAATTTCCTGCGGAATAGCCTATCGTGTGCATGCCTGTGTGAACGTTGAAGTACACTTTGGGATTATACTTTTGTTGGGCGTATCTGACTGCTTGTGTTTCGGGTTCGCTGGCGGCGTATGGGCCATGATAGGTCTCTGATGAAGAAGAGGAGCTGCCTGTGCCCCAGTTGTAGACGAAGTTGCGGTTTAAGTCAACACCGTGCATGTTGGTTCGTCCGTCTGAGCGGTCGTAGTTGACGTATGGTATTACCAGCCAGTAATTGCCAGCTACGATGTTTTTTGCGCGTTGGCTGGTGCTTTCTACAAGCCACTTGGTGAACCAGTACGAGGCTTCTGTTCCGGTGTCTTCACAGCCGTGGGTGGAGCCGTCCCACATTACCGCTCCGCCGTTTGGATTGCCTATTCTGAACACGTATAGGTCGTTGCCCTGCACTGATTCGCCTATTTTTTCATGCGTAATCAGGTTTGGATGCTGATTCTCCAGAGTGAACCACTGCTGCATCATGGTTGCACGAGACGTGTAGGGTCTACCTATGGAACGGACAGATGCTTCAACGTTTGTTGCAAACATTGGCAAAGAGATCATAAGCAAGAGACTTAGAACGATTGCGACTGTAGATATTTTCAGATGTGTCTTTTGTTTGATGGCGGTATTTCTTGTATTGTTTACTGAATTTTCTGTCACTTTTTTCCCCTTGATATTTTCGACCTCAGGGGTTTGGACAAAATTTAACTATTTTTGTGAAAATGCATTGGCTATTTAGTGAATTGTTTCTTTGAGGGGATTTGGCAATTTAGTGAAGTTTATTTAACCTGTTTTTTTATAAGAAAGCACGTACAACAACATGCGGGGAATTTCTGCTTTGTGGCAGAGGAAGGAATTTAGTAATATGCCTAATGGGATGGTAATTTAGTTGGAAAAACCTGTCAGCATTAACAACATTTACAACAATAAATACATACCAAATGATTATTTTCAGGTAAAAGTGATAGATTGGAAGCTGAGTTCGCCGCACATAAAACCTGACATTTTGTTCTGCGATGTTGGTGGAAGCGCTGGGACAGATGATTTTCTATACGTGAAAGCAGGGGCAAAGTGTGTGTGTCTCGACGTGGACCCCAATGTTTTGAGAGACGGAAAAAGAAAAGCTAAGCAGGAAGACATAAAAGACAACATTGAACACGTTCGGGGTTCGGCGAACCATCTGCCCTTTAAAAGTCAGATTTTTGATCTAGTGACGTCGTATTCAGTAATTGATCACCTGCCAAACAAGAAAGCTGCCTATGAAGCTATCTGCGAAATGTCAAGAATAGCGAAGCGGGAGGGTCATGTGGTGATAACTGTTCCAAACAAGCTGTTCGTTATGGGAACGCTGATGATGGCAGCCAAAATGTTGCTACAACCAGACGCTTTTTTTGAACAGCGTTTCACCTCGAAGGAGATGATGCGGCAGTGTAGCAAAGCTGGATTGCAAACAACAAGGTATGGTTCTAAATATCCGCTAAAAATTGGTCAAAGTATCCTTAAGCATAATGCTCCCCAGTTTTTGCAAGGATTGCCCAGAAGCCTAATGCGAAGTGTTTGTCTACTAGCGGAGGGTGCATTCACCATTGCGGAACGGGATTTGAACTTGCGCTTACTTGGCGCAAGATTTGGATTAGACAGCATAAAAACAGCTTAAGCCCAATAAGTTGAAGCCTAGTTAAAGAGAGGACGTGGACATACGCCTTTCTTGAGACTTAGTTGAGATAGTTTTAAGTGAGGTTTTTCTGAATATACTCTGGTGGTTTGGTTTGGATCTGTCGACGCTGATTGGATTGGATTTATCCGTTTTAGTTGGTTTGGCTCCTTACATTTTGATTTTCGGTGGGATAGTGGCTGTTTCGAAATTGCTTAGCTTTCTGATTAGAGGTTCTGCAGGTAAGATTCTAAAAGGGCTTGGATATCTCGGGATTCTCGTTGGAACCTTGCTGTTGGCTACAGGAGTGTTGGTGCTTCTGGAGAATACTTCAAGCTTCGAAGTTTGGGGTTTGCTGTTTGTAACGGGTTTGGGGTTGGTACTTAGACCTTTGAATCGAGTGCCTTTTAGTGCTTTGTTGGGGTTGATAGTGGGTTTGGCGTGTGTGGGGCTATTGTACGTGTATTTTCCTTTGCCTCCGACTGTTTTGGGTTTTTCGTCTCTTTGGATTTATCTGGTGGTTTTTTTCATTCCGGCTTTGATTGTTTTCATGATTTTTAAGTTTGTTGAGGATTTAATGAAGCTTTTCGGGATGGTTTTAGGTTCTTGGCCGGTGTTGACCGTTTTAGGGTTCTTGTGTATAGCTCAGGGAATTTTGTTGCTGTTCAACCAGAGTCTTCTCTTATTGCTCGGTTAATCTTGTGCCTTTAGTGTAGATTTTCTTAAAATGGGCGATAGCTGAAGTTTCTGAGGATAAAAAAGCCGATTTTTGGTCGAATATCCTGGTGTTATGAGTGAAATTTACGCGAGTTGGAAAATAGTGAGTATATTGTTTGCAGCTATAAACGTGAGCAGAGTTAGAGACGTGAAATATCCGATTTCTAAGAAACGCGGTCCATAATTAGGTCCATCATGAGATGTCTCTGCGATGCTGGCTCCTTTGTAGAATAATACTCCGGTTAACATGACGGTTGATGCTTTGATTACGAGGAAAAGCATGATGTTTGTTTGTATTAAACCTGAAAACAGGGGATTGACTTCTGTTGCGCCGAAAAAGGCTACGCCTACGATTGTGGTGACTAAATCCAAGAAGCCGATTAAGATAAGTGGGAAACAGAAAAGCGCTTTGTTGCTTATTAGATATTTCAACAATGATTGACCCACGTTATAGTATTAATGTTGATGTCTTAGATACACGTTTAAATGGACTGTAGGAATTACTGATATACGCGTCTACAAGTAGTTTTACTTGAAACACGCAATATTTGGTGTTAATCTAATAATAATTTAAATGTTTACTTCAAAATGGTTGTTTTTGTGTCCAACAGAAAAGAAACATTAATCAGCCGATGGCTATTGGATGATTTCTTTGAAATTCCGTTAAGTGAAGCCTTTTTTATTTTAGCTTATTGAAATTTTGAGCCGTGTTTTCGTATCAAGGAGGGTTTATGGGCTTTTTTTGGAAGGGACGGGGTATCTGTGTGCATAAATCTTTTATCTGTAGACTGTTCACAGAAAAGGTCAGTTCGATTAGTAGTGGGATAGGCGATATCAAGGTGCGAACAACTCGATCTTGTAACAGGGCTTCCACACGCATTGGGAAAGGACGGTTGATGAAGCTCAAGTTTAGGGCCATGCGCGCGGGCGTATGGTTCAAACGTTTATCGAGGATTGACAGAGTACTTGTCGATTTGACGATCAAAGTTGCTCACCGCTTTTGCAGTCCTTCGTTGACCAGTTGTCTCTTGTCAGTGGCGGAGAAGTTGGAAGAGTTGTGTAAGAGTGAGTTCGTGCTTGCTGTAGGAGAAATAGGCGTTCCGCTTGCTTGTAAATTTAGCTTGTTAGCGTGGAAGTGGAAAAACAAGATTGCTGTGGCGTGGGTGAGGAATTTGGATTTCGCAAGGTATTTAGCAGTCATGAAACTTAACAGTTAGCAAAGTGAATGTGTTGCTTAGCATAGTTGAGGTTGTGTTGATTTTCGCGTTCTCGGCTTTCTACGTTGTGTTACTGTATAATCTGCCCGTTTTGGTTGCGGGTGTCCGAGATCTCCGAAGAAGCGGGGGACGCGTTGCTAAGAAAGCGCGTAGAGAAAATGCAACCATGCCTAGTTTTTCGATTGTTGTGCCTGTAAAAGACGAGGAAAACGTTGTGGGTAGAATTTTAGATTCGATATCTCGCATAAGTTATCCCGTTGAGAAGTTTGAAGTTGTGATTATTGATGACGGTTCTGTGGATGGTACATTGGATATTTGTAGACGGTTTTGCGCTTCACATGGGAATTTCAAGGTTTTGCGGCGGTCTGTTTCTGGGGGTAAGGCTTCGGCTGTTAACTATGGTTTGAAACGGTCCACGGGGGAGATTGTCGCCATTTTTGA
>Ga0315535_1000546_pt1 | contig 26724 bp, 31 predicted proteins | sample SalMarSW160220MG_2_FD_203092 | JGI IMG/M metagenome (GOLD analysis project Ga0315535, IMG submission 203092) | Salt marsh sediment microbial communities from the Plum Island Ecosystem LTER, Massachusetts, United States - Salt Marsh Sediment SW1602-20 ... | reverse complement strand
GTTGTTCTGGTGGAGCCGGGTGCGATTCGAACCTCGTTTTTCGAAAGGGCTATTGCCGCACAGGGCACGGAAGAGCCAAGCTCCCCCTCGGCGAAAGAGCCTGATGCGGAGGAGCACGGAAATCGTCTCTCCGACAGAGTACGAACCGCACTTTCCGAGGTCTATACGGGAGCGAGAAAGCGACTCTCGCAGGTTGGCTACCGCCCATTCCTGGTGTTTCCGCCCGTCGGGGCCGATCGAGTAGCCAACCTCATCGTCCGGATCGTGCGGAGGCGAGCTGTACGCCGCCGTTACGTCGTACCTCGAGGCGCCGCCGCGTTGCTCGCTCTGCTGCGACTACTCCCCTCGCCGCTCCTCGACCGGTTCAAACGACGTGCATTTTACCTCGCCTGAGGCGCTTTTGAGCGTGGCAGAGCTCCTCTCCTCAATCACAGAACGGCGGAAACAGCGTGTTGAGAGACTCCATCAAGGTAGGGTGGGAGAACATCCCGTCCCGCAGGGCCGTACCGGGAAGCCCTCCCGTCGTGTCGATTTGGACGGGCGAGGCCACCTCTCCAGCCTGAATCCCCAACATCCCGAATCCCAGTATTCTGTCGGTCTCCGAGTCGACGAGGGCTTTCATGAAGCCGGCGAGCGGCGTCCCTCCCTGTCCAGAGCCCGCGAGGAGGTACTCCGCCCTTCAGAATCTCAAATCGCAGGGGAACCGACCCTCGTCAGGCTTCAGGCTGGATGTTCACCTTCTGCAGTCGACGGGAGTTCGTGACGACGTTGATGGAGCTGAACGCCATGGCAATTTCCGCCAACACCGGGTGCATTACTCCGAGGATTGCCAAAGGCACCATGACGATGTTGTAGAAGAAAGCCCAGAAGAGGTTCTGGGTGATCTTCCGAAAGGTGGCGCGGCTCAGCTTGACCGCCTTGACGACGGCGGAAAGCTCTCCTTGAACGAGGACGATGTCGCCCGCCTCGATGGCGACGTCTGTGCCGGTACCGATCGCTATACCGATCTCCGCCTGAGTCAGCGCAGGTGCATCGTTGATGCCGTCGCCTACCATTGCGACTTTCAGCCCTTCGGACTGCAGCCGTTTGATCTCCTCAGCCTTGTCCTCCGGCAAGACGTTCGCTATCACGCGTCCTACACCAACCTCTCGCGCAATTGCATGAGCGGTCCGCTCGTTGTCTCCGGTCAGCATCGCAACCTCGAAACCGAGATCAGTGAGTTGTCTGATTGCCCGCGCGCTGTCCTCTTTGAGTCGATCCGCTACGGCAAAAAGCCCGGCAAGCTGTCCGTCGACGGCCACCCACATCGCGGTCTTGGCGTCGTTCTCGAGGGCCGATTTCATCTCGACCGCGGCCGCGTCCAAATCGATTCCGGCCTCCTCGAGCAGCGTGCTCGTGCCTACGAGAACCACCCTGCCGGCCACCGTCGCGGTGACACCGCGTCCGCTGACCGCTGAGAATCCCTCGGACTGCGGAAGATTTGTCTCTCCGCGCCCGTCCGCATAGTCGACGATGGCTCTGCCGAGCGGATGCTCCGACCCCGTTTCGGCCGCGGCAGTGAGACGCACCAGCTCATCTTCGGAGAAACCACCGAACGTTGCGATGTCGGTTACCCCGGGTTTCCCTTGGGTTATCGTTCCCGTCTTGTCCAAGACGATAACCTGAATATCCTTGAGAGTTTGGATTGCCGCGCCCTTGCGTATAAGAACACCGTTCTCAGCCCCCATACCACTGCCAACCATGATTGCCGTCGGAGTAGCGAGCCCGAGGGCGCAGGGACAAGCGATGACGACCGCCGCAATGGCGGCGAACAGCGCGAGCGCAACAGGCCCCATACCCGGATTCACCCAAGGCAGGAAAGTGCTTGCCCACAACGCAATCCCGCCGAAGAATCCCGGGAAGATCATCCAGGCACCGAACGTGGCGATTGCGACTCCGATGACGACAGGTACGAAGACCGAGGTGATGCGGTCGGCCAGCACCTGTATCGGTATCTTGGAGCCCTGTGCCTCTTCGACAAGCTTGATGACCTGACTCAGGAATGTGTCTTTGCCGACACGGGTGGCCGTGGCCTTCAGGAAACCCTGCTTGTTCATGGTAGCGCCAATGATCGGTGAGCCGGCGCGCTTTTCGACCGGCATTGATTCTCCGGTGGCGAGCGACTCGTCGACGCTGCTTTCACCCTCGATAACCTCGCCGTCGGTCGGTATCTTGTCCCCCGGTCGGATTATCATCACGTCTCCCTCGACCAGCTTCGAGACGGGTATCTTCGTTTCCCTGCCGTCCCGCTCGACGGTGGCCTCCTTCGCCTCGAGGGTTATCAGTTTCTTGATCGCCTGAGAGGCCCTACCCTTCGCCTTGGTCTCGATGAACCGCCCGGTCAGGTGAAACGCCATGATCATGCCGCCCACGCCGCCGAAGTTGGTAAACGCCGGGCCGACGCCGAACTGGTGAAGCGCCGCGACGACACCGCTCGCAACCGAAGCAAGCGTGCCCATTGCAATCAGCGCGTCCATGTTCGGCGAAAGGTGAACCGTAGACTTGAATCCGCTCCTTATCGTTTCCCAGCCGGGGACCAGAATTGCAGCCGCACCGAGCATTACCATTCCCAGGTTGTAGACCGCCGGCCCGAGGAACGTGTAACCGAATACCATCTCTGGTACCATCCAGAGAACGATCGGGATCGTAATTGCCCAAGCAATCCACATCTTGCGAGATGCCGCTCCGATCTTTCGCTGGTCTTTCTCGAGCTCCGATTCGATCTCCTGTCCCACTTCGATCTCGTCCAGAATGAGCTTGTAGCCCATCTCGTCGACTACCTTCGCAAGAGCGTCGGGCGTCGCGCTCGAACCATCGAAGCTCACGATTGCGCTCTCGGTGGCAAGATTGACCGACGCTGACGTTACTCCCTTCACAGTCTTCAGCGCCTTCTCCACCGATGCGACGCAGCTCGCACAGTGCATCCCTTCCACCTTGAAGCTCTGCTTCTGGACGGGTGCCGCGACCTCGTAGCCGGCATCCTCCACTGCCTTTCTGAGACTCCCGAAGTCTACCTTTGACGGGTCGTAGCTCACCATTGCTGATTCAGTCGCCAGGTTCACGTTGGCCCGTGCCACTCCCTTGACGCGTCCCAGGGATTTCTCGACGGCCGCAACACAGCTCGCGCAATGCATCCCTTCAATCGACAACTTTTCGGTCTTTATCTTTTCCTTCGCGGTCGCTGCCATATCCACCTCCAAATACCCTACCGCGGTACGCCATACCGGGCCTCGAATCAAATATACCCCCTTGGGGTATTATTCGTCAAGCACTACCGTTCCTCGACCTGGTCGATTGGCTCGGCGCCGACGCTCGACCCGGGGATGGGCGGCGCCCCCGGGAAGGGGCTGTCTCCGGTAGTTAGAGGCCATGCAAGCATTAATCTTGACCAAATATACCCTGGTATGGTATATTCGACGCGACGAGGTAGAAGCACATGATGAACGAACAACAGCGTGACAAGGCACTCAGCAGACTCCGTCGCATCGAAGGCCAAATCAGGGGAATCCAGCGAATGGTCGACCAGGATCGCTACTGCGTCGACATCCTGACCCAGACAAGTGCCGTCATTGCGGCTCTCCACGGAGTCGAAGACCTCGTCATGGAGACCCATCTCAACACCTGCGTAGCGGATGCGATGAAAAGTGACGATCTGCAGCAAAAGACAGAAAAGATCGACGAAATGATGACGGTTATCAGTAAGTTTCGAAAACACGGATAGACTCGATTCGACCCGCCCATAGAAATTCCGTGACAATTCCAATAAGTCGACCTTATACTGACTATGGTGAGGGCTTGCCGAACGAAGCTGCACCCATTAACCCAATGAGACTCGCGTAGCAGACAGCAAGTCTGTGCGGCCCCGGCTCAAAAAGGAGGAGCACATGAAGGGACGTAACGGCGTGATGTTGATGTGGGTCCTGATACTCGCGGCTCTGGCTGCAATGCCGGCGCTCGGACAGGACCGAGTCGACGTCGTCTATCTGAAAAATGGAAGCATCGTCCGAGGCACGATCATCGAGCAAATCCCGAACGAGTCCATCAAGATCGAGACATCAGATGGAAGCGTTTTCGTCTTCAAGATGTCCGACGTCGAGAAGATAACGAAAGAACAGGCACCGTCATCTAAACCCGCGAAGAACGAAACACACTCTCCTTCCGCGCCGATGGCCTCGAGCTACCTCGTTCTCAATCCACTCGGGTTCCTCCAGTTCGGACCAATGGTTGATCTGGAGTTCAAGGTCACTCCCAAGCTGTATGCGCTTGCCCACCTCCGCCTCCAAGGGTTGGGGTTGCTCGCCCACATTCTCGCGTACGACGAGATGGCCTACTGGAGCACCGCCGTCGGAGGAGGTGTACGTTATTTCTTCACGAGCGAAGGGACACCGAATGCTCCTTACGTCGGGTTCGCCGGTGAAATCGGATACAACCCCTACTATGGTGATCTCGCCTATCCGCTGAGCGCCTATCACGGCAGCGCGGTGTATTTTACCGTCGCCGCGAACGGTGGGTATCGATGGCGTTTCGAAAAGTTCATCGTGAACGTCGGAGGTTACCTCGGCGTTGCACCGACGGTATTCAGCCAATGGTCCTACGATGCCGCACCGAGCGTCATGTATGACGGCACCCTCGACACGACATTCGTCGCGATGGTCGAGCTGTCGATTGGTTGGGCGTTGAAGTAACCCAAATGGGTATTGCGCTCATTATCGTCGGTGGACTCGTCCTCATGACGGTCGCCGCCTCGGCCTTCGGCTACCTCGGAGAACGAAAGAAACGTCTCGATCCCAAACTCGGAGAAGCGATCGAGAGGATGGAAAAACGACTATCGGCAATCGAAGAGCGATTGAACCAGGACGAGGATCGCTTCGAACACCTCGAGGGTGACGTATCGTTCGTCCACAAGCTCATTTCGGACAAGTCGAAGTAGGCTGTAGCGAATTGTCAGACGAGCTCGACCGTCTGACATAAAAGAACAGACGCACCTGTCCTAAGTGACAGGTGCGTCTATCTGTTCTGGATGAATGTCTATCGAGACTCAGCGAATGCTTTCGACGATTTCCCTGAACTCCGCCTCTCCGAGAAGTCCTTTCTTCTCGAGTGACCGTTGCTTGATTTTCGAGAGAATCTCATTCAGCTTCTCGTCGTCGGATACTTCCATCCCCTTTTCCTTCAGCCACAACTTGACTGAGTCCAGTCCACTTCCTTTCCCGAGCACTGAGGTGCCGGCTTTTTGGCCGACCAATTCCGGTCGATAGGGAAAGATCTCAGTCGTGTGATCCTGTCCCACGTTCGAGAGCCAGTTCGTTATGATTCCCGATTCGATCTCGAAGAGCCGCTCTCCCATTACCGGCTTGTTATCCGGCACTGCATGTCCCGAAAGCTCCTTCACGAGCTTTCCGAGTCCGTAGAGCTTCTTGGTTTTGATCCCAATATCTATTCCGTACATTGTGAGCAGCGCCATTACAACCTCTTCCATCGGTGTGTTGCCCGCGCGCTCGGAGACGCCGGCGCAGTGGCCGTGGTCGACATCTCCTCCTCACCTGCCGCGACCGTCGCCGATGAGCTCACCGAGAAAGGGGTCGACGCCGAGGATATGACCGAGGAAATTCGGGGTAAGGTCATGCGCCTGAACTTGGACGCGGTCCTGCGCTGCTGTCAGGCTGAGGCGGAGATCATGAAGAAAAGCGGCTACGGCAAGATTATCAATACCGCTTCGATGTCGGCGCACATCGTCACACCCCGCAGAATCAGACCCCATACAACGTCTCGAAAGCGGGGGTGCTCCACGTGACGAGAAGCCTCGCCGCCGAGTGAGCCACCTACTCAATTCGTAGTCAATTCGGTCGGCCCCGGTTACACTCGAACAAGTCTGGTCGAGCAGCTCGTCTCGACTCCCGAAGGCAGACGGGTGCGGGACGATTGGCAGCCACTTATTCCGATGCGTCGAGTGGCGGAGGTGACCGACCTTCAGGGCGCTCTCGTCTATCTATCGAGCGGGGCCTCGGACTATGCCACCGGCACCGCCATCGTCGTGGGTGGCAGCTACAGCGTCTGACAGCATCAGCAGCGGGCGGCGCGCCAAAAACCTTCGGTGCCGCCTTTCTCTCCTAACCCGCAACCTTGAGCAGGATTCGTCCCCGCCCGTGGCCGGTCTGGCTCAGATCGTGAGCATCAGCTGCCTTGGAGAGGTCGAATACCTCTCCAACCCGTGCGGTGAGCTTCCCGCTCGAGAGCAGTTTCGCTATCTCGCCGAGCTTCTCTGCTGAGCCTCGGCCGGATTGCAGCGCCTCCACTCCATGTTCCTTCGCCTTTTCCTGGTTGTGCTGCCCCGCCACGGTCACCACTCTACCGCCGGAACGCAGTAGGCCGTAGGATTGCTCGAGCACATCGCCGCCGACGGTGTCGATCACTGCGTCCACGGCGGATACCGTCGATGCCGGCTGCTCTGCCGTGTAGTCCACAACACGGTCGACGCCGAGGGCTCTCAGAAATTCCGTGTTCGCTCCCGATGCAACTGCGACGACGTGCGCTCCTTTGAGCTTCGCAAACTGTGCGGCAAACGAACCGACGCCTCCGGCCGCACCCTGGACCACTACGGTCTCGCCGCTAGAGACCCTCGCGTCCTCGATTGCCTGCCAGGCCGTGAGTGCGCCGACCGGGACTGTGGCAGCCACATCGTCGGCCACTCCGTCAGGCATGGGAGCTATGTCGCTCGCCGAAGCCACCGCGAACTCCGAATATGCGCCAGTGGCAATCCCAAAAACGCGGTCACCCGCCTTGAAGCCGCTCACTTCCGGTCCGACCTCTTCGATTGAACCGGAAAAATCTATCCCCGGAATGAACGGGAGCGCCAACGGCATGAAATCCTTGAGATAACCGGCCCGGATTTTCCAGTCTACCGGGTTCACTCCGGCGTAGAGAACCTTCACTACAACCTCGCCCTCCTTGGGCTTGGGGCGTGGCAGGGATTCCACGACGAGCTTGTCGGAACCGCCATACTCATGAAAACGAACAGCGCGCATTGTATCGGACATTTTAGGCTCCTTGTTCTTCGTTCTTTGACGAGTGCCCATTTATTTGGTAGGTTGAATATAATCACCTGTCGCATAGACGACAACTGTCGTCTATGCCGCGACGCCGAAAACGATGAAGACGGGAGACGACATGGGAAAGAAGAATACAGAGACGGCCGGGCAGCGAACCGATCCTCGAATTGTCCGGACGAAGCGGCTGATCGAGCAGGCGTTTCTCTCAGTGCTCGAGGAGAAGAACTTCGAAAGCCTATCGGTGCAGGACATAACCGAGCGCGCCGGAATCAACCGCGTGACTTTCTATGCCCACTACTGCGACAAGTTCATACTGCTTGCAGAGCTGCTTCGCCGCTACTTCGAGACGGAGCTCGATAAGTACGGGCTGCTCGGTTCCTCGCGGCAGCCGGGATCACTTCATCGTCTCGGGCTCGCCGTTTGCAGCTTCGTTTCGGAGATGCACGCCCATTGTCGCCCGCCTCATGAGCAGCTCGATTGGATCCTCGAGAAGCAGGTAAAGGATCTTACGGCCGAAACCCTCGGAACTTGGCTCGATCTCCGGTTCGACCGAACGAGCGGCACCCGAAGCACTCGGCGGGCCGAGCTGCGCCTCGAGCTCATTACGGCGACAGTCGCCTCGGTCTTCTACGAGCTCGCGCTTCAGTGGCACCGTGGGCCCCAAGACCAGCAGCTCGACGGGTTCGTTCAAGCCGCGATGCCCGTCATCGAGGCAATTCTCGCGTCGCAGGCCGGGGCACACTCCACCTAACCCGATTACCACCGCAGAGATTTTCGTTCTTGAAGGGCCGGATACACCTACCGCAATGCGCCGGTGTTCAGCACCATAAACACAGGGAAGTGGTCGCTCACATTCTTCCGCGAGCCCTCGAAATCCGTCGTCCAGTAGTAGACGTCTGCAGTGACTACCCGCGGCTGCAGGGCTCGGCTCACGAACATGTGATCGTATCCGTGGTCCGGACCACGTTTGCCAATCGTCGTTCCCTTCACGGGTACGACGTTTCTGTCTCCCAAATCGACCAGAGAGGAGAAGTCCGTCAACCGCTCTTCATTGAAGTCACCGGCAATGATTGTTTCGCCTCGATTGCCCGTCTCGCTTTCGAAATACCGGTATACCTTTCCAAGATTGCCGATCTCGGCGTCGCGCTGCGACTCATGCCTCCCATAGATGATGTGACAGACCACGAGACTGAACTCGAATCCGGTCGATTTCACACGAAACCGGGCACCGTAGGGGGGACGAATGAACTCGTTTTGACCGGGATATTCACCGAGGTCGCGGACCATTTCGATCTTCTCGTCGTAGACGAAGGCGAAGTGTTCCTTGTAGCGTTTCGTACCTTCTCCATTCGGGCTCATGAATGAGCCCCAGTCGGGTCCGAGTCGTCCCATTAGGGCTTTGATGCCTCGGCGGTTCATCACCTCCTCGGCTGCCACCAAGTCGAATGAGGACACGACGCCGGCCAGCGCAGCGTAATCCTTGTGGTTCTGACCGAGCCGTTCCATATTGTAGGAGGCAACGCGTATCTCCTGCGCCGAGAGCGAAACTGAACCGAGCACGGCGAGAAGGAGAAGAAGTCCGAAGGATGTTCGATTGCGCCGTTCCAAAATATGCCGGGGACGGGACTCGAACCCGTACGACCTTTCGGTCAGGGGATTTTAAGTCCCCTGTGTCTACCGATTTCACCACCCCGGCGGTGCCGATATGGCAGTATGAATCTCCTTGACACAAGGAGAAGCGTCCGTCGACGGCGTCGCGCCGGTCGAGTATGCCCCCCGCCGAAGTCCACAGGATTCCGCCGCATCATAGTAGCGCCGCCCCTGCCCTTGGTCAACGCGGCGAGGCGTAGATGCGCGCGCGTCGATCATGCAAACTGTAGCGGATCATGAGCGAATCACTCGAACGCGCCCACATCCTTCGCGGGATGATCGACAGCCACTTCCACTCACTCGAGATGGCTCGAGAGGGACTCGACCCAAAGGCCGTTCTCGCATCGTGTTTCGAGAGCGGGCTCGCCACGGCTCTCGATGTCGCAACAACTCCGGAAAATCTATCCGAACGCAGGCATCTGACGGGGATGTTCCCCGGCATCTTCTACAGCGCCGGCTACTATCCCTCAGAGACGGCGCGCTTCGCCGGCTCCAAGGAGGCGGCAGGCCGCATGATGGACACCCTCGAGCGTGAGCTTCGCAACGAACGCTCGATCGCGGTCGGAGAGATCGGTCTGGACGAATACCACGACTACGCCCCGGTCGAATCCCAGCTCCTGCTCCTCCGAGCCCAACTGGAGGTCGCACAACGCGAAAGACTGCCGGTCATTATCCACAACCGGAACAGCGACCGCTTGACCTACGAGGCGCTTCGGTCGGCGGGACTCGAGCAGGGCGGAGTCATGCACTGTTTTTCATCGGACTACGAAAATGCTCGCCGTTTCATTGACCTCGGATTTCTTATCTCCTTCGCAGGCAACGTGACCTTCAAGAACGCACCCGACCTCCAGGAGACTGCGCGCCGCCTCCCCGCCGAGAGCCTCCTTGTCGAGACCGATTCCCCGTATCTCGCTCCGGTGCCGGTACGCGGCAAGAGGAACCATCCCGGGTACGTCGGATACACATATGAGTTCGTCGCACAGCTCAAGGGCATGGCTGTCGAAGATCTTGTGGAGCAGGTTTCCCAGAACTTCCTCCAACTCTTCAGGATCGCGGATTGATCGGAATTGCCGGTTGATCGAAACTGAGGTGGCCCTTCCAGCGCACCGCGCAAAAAAAAAGCCGACCTCTGAGCCCGCATCATCTGCGGCTTCAATGGTCGGCTCTCAAGACCACGCCTCTCATTCGCCCTCGTCGGGCGCAGTCCCTTGCGCTCTTCCTCTTACCAGGCGTCGGACATGTCGTCGGGGCTGCGCTGCTCCTCGGAAAAGAGATCGGTAACCGCCGTCATGTCGTCGAAATAACAGTAGAAAGTTCCGTATGCCTCGAGCGGTGCCGTATCGATTACGAGACCGGCAATCTCGATTCCCGAACGATTACTGAAGTGATAGTTGGTCTGCTCGATGCTCTCGGGAACTGCAACGGTCAACTGCTTCCAGCCGACGAAATTCAGCTTTCCGATCGGCACTTTCGCGACCGCACCGTTGATTCCGCGTATCAACACGCTGAGCTCGTGGTTGGTGTTTCGTCCGACGACCCAGATCGAAAGGGTCTTTACGATTCCTTCAACGGGAATCGGGTGCTCCGGGATGACCGAAAACTGGTCGAACCCACGCCTGAAGAAGATTACCTTGGTACCAAGAACGGTATTATCCGGGATATTGATGCCCAGCTTCTGCTCGTCGGGCAGAGGTTTCGCGTTTGCAGGATGACCGGGAAGGCCGCGAAGAGCGATGATTCCTTGGTCAAGCGGCATTACCGCGCGCCACATGCCGGGGTCCTCGAACCTCGTCACCGAGACTTCCTTGAGATTCTGCTGCGCCGTGTCGACACCGATCTGAGACGCCACGGGCTGACCGACCGAAATCTGGTTCGGCCCGGGGGACTGAACGTTCGAAGAAGTCTGCCCGTAGGCGAAAGCGCCGACTGTGAGCAGTACGACTGCAATCGGAAACAGTTTGCTGGTTTTCATCGTCACTTTCCTTGGTTCACGCCCTGGCCTGACCAGATCTGCTGGACGCGCTGGGGATTGGCAAGACCTTCTCCGTCTATTCGCGACTCGAAGGTATCAGTCAGCACCTTGATCTGGTCCAAATAGACGTAGAAGTTGCTCACGTTGGCAGTTGGTTGAGTCCATATGACGAACTTCACGAGCTTGAGACCGCGAAGCTTTGGAATGGTCTCTACGGACTGGGGAATGGAGGTCGGTATCTGGACGAGGAGATCTTTCCATCCGGCGAAGTCGAGACTTCCGAGGGGAAGGACGTGTATTACGCCAGTGTAGTCCTCGAGCTGAACCTCGAGGGTATACTTATGGTTGGATCCCCACACCCACAAATCGAACGTCTTACATCGTCCCGGGATCGGGATAGGATCGGGAATCACGTTGCCGTTGCTGTCCTTTACGACGGTCCCGTTGGCGTCCTCTTTGATCGGAAAGATTTCGATTCGATTGTAACCCTGTCGATCGAACTTGGCATTGACTCCGAGGACCTCGAGATTCGGATTCTGAGGGTTGGTGCCGAAGATCGCCTCGGGCCATGCCTTGGTATACGTCCACTTTGGGTAACCTTTAGCGATGAACTTGCTTCCTTGAGCGTACCACCCGTACTGTGGCGTGTTTTTTTGACCAGCGTCGAAGCTCTCGAGGATTATGGATTGGAGATTTGTAGTGGCTTCGTCCGCAAACGCTCCGAGGGGCGCGAACAACGCCAAGACCAATATGAGGAGAACTGCCAGAAGGCCGCCGCGTTTCATTGCGTACTCCTTTTCGAAGATGAAGCTGCGAGAGATTCGGCTGCGCGAATTATATTTTCGTACTTATCCCTTGTCAAACCTTATCCCTTTTGTTCGGGATGACTCAACGCTCCCGTTGGAACCTCGACCGAACACGATATAGAAGCGGCGTCAGGAGCCACCTCTACCCGTGACGATACTCCAAGGAATCCTTATCTCATTATCGGACGGTCGACCCATTGTCTCAACAACTTTCATGAGCGCCGACGGAATATCTTTGTCCAGGGAAAAGATGACTTTGCCGCTGTAGGTCGCGCCGAAGTTCCAGTTCTCGGTTACGATGGGGGAGGCGTTGTTCTTAAGCAGCTCGACCGCATACGCATTGAGAGCAGGGGCCGCAAGGAGGTAAATCCCTACGTTTCGCACTGCGGAGTCGTCGAGAAAGCTCCGCAGTCGGCTGCGGTCCGCCTGGCCGGATACCTGAATGGCGTAGAGCTCGGGTCGAACCGAAGCGGTCTCGAGCCCCGCACGGAACCCGCTCATCGCCCTACGGCCTTCCGAATCATCGGAGAAGACTCCCGCCACCGCCGGCACGTCGCCGCCGCTATTCCGGACTGAAAGCCTCTCTGAGACACGCTTCGCGGCCGATTTGAATACCGCGGTGGGGTCGGAAACGAGATAAACGACATTTGAAAGCCGAACCTTCGTTGGGACCGTCGCCGAGAAAACTACGATGCGTCTGTCGGGAAACTGCGCCGCGAGGGTCTCGGCCTCAGGTGAATAGAGCGGGCTCAGAACAACGGTTGCGCCCTCGTTCTCCCCGATCGCTCCGACAAGCTTGGCGGAATCCGCGGATGTGTATGGAACAACGATCGTCTTGGCTCGAACACCGCGAGCGCTCGAAAGGTTGGCCAAACCGTCTTTGAATCGGCTGCTGTCGAGGACGGTCGCCTGCCAGTACTGATCCGATATGAAAAGTAGATCTTGGTGACTGCAGGCCGTCAGGACGAGAGTGCCAAAAACCAGACTCCAAAGGGCGAGGCGGCTCATGACAGTCGAGCGTATCACCGGCCGACTCAGCGGTCAAGGACGGGAGGCCTCCCGGTGCATGTCTCGGCCGGCTCCGCGCCGACCTTGACACCCGGGGGACGAGTTCATAGAATCGCCCAATATCCCCCTTGGAGAAGAAGATGACCAGTTACAAGGTTCTCGGTCTGTCCAACACGAAGGAGCTCTTCGCAAAGGCAGTCAACGGCGGGTACGCGATCCCCGCCTACAATTTCAACAATATGGAGCAACTCCAGGCGATCATTCAGGCCTGTGTTGAAACCCGGTCTCCGGTGATCCTCCAGGTTTCTTCCGGCGCACGCAAGTATGCCAACCCGACCTTGCTCCGCTACATGGCACAGGGCGCGGTCGAGTATTCCAAGCAGCTGGGCGTCGCGATTCCGATCGTCCTGCACCTCGACCATGGTGATAGTTTCGAGCTCTGCAAAGACTGCATCGAGCACGGTTTCTCATCGGTGATGATTGACGGCTCCCATCTGCCGTACGAGGAGAACATCGCACTCACAAAGAAGGTCGTCGATTTCGCCCATGCTCAGAAGGACTACGTATCGGTCGAAGGCGAGCTCGGGGTGCTCGCAGGAATAGAGGATGAGGTTTCCGCGGAGGCGTCCACCTACACGCGCCCCGAAGAGGTCGAGGACTTCGTCAAACGGACGGGGGTCGATAGTCTGGCGATCTCGATAGGCACCTCCCACGGGGCTAACAAGTTCAAACCCTCTCAGTGCACCCGCAATGCGGACGGCATCCTCGTCCCCCCACCACTTCGGTTCGACATTCTCGAAGAGGTAGAACGACGTCTGCCGGGGTTCCCGATCGTACTTCACGGCTCGTCTTCGGTTCCGATCGACCATGTAAAGACGATCAACTCCTACGGCGGGAAGCTCGAGGATGCTGTCGGTATCCCTGAGGAACAACTGCGCAAGGCCGCAAAGTCGGCGGTCTGCAAGATCAATATCGATTCGGACGCGCGCCTCGCAATGACCGCGGCGGTCCGCAAAACCCTTAGTGAGAAACCCTCCGAGTTCGACCCGCGAAAATACCTCGGTCCGGCACGCGATTCACTCGTGGAGCTCTACAAAGCGAAGAATCTCAATGTTCTCGGATCGGCAAACAGGGTATAGACGCTCGAAACCAGGGCGCAATTCAAGCTGCCGGAGTCTCAACCGTCGAATCGACTGACGGTGCTTCGGCAGCACCTACAACGACATCAACACGTATGGGAAGATAGCCAGCGCGAAAAGCACGACAGCAGCGACGATGGCGCCCACTCCAACGTGGATAACATAGAAGAACGGCACCAAGGCCGTCGCGACAACAAACACCAGCCCGGATACGAGGTAGGCCCACTTGACCCACCCCCTCGCGTCGAAGAACCGAGCGAGGAAGAAGGCCAACGCGGCAATCACCGCAAGCCTCATAGTCGGATAGAGAAATAGCACAAAAGAATCGTAATATGGAAAATGTCGTACAATCTCGAGAACCGAAGCAAACGTGAAGAACCCTGCAAGGAACACGAATGCCTCGGACACGCTACCTCGGTCGGGCTCCGCCGAGAACCGTTTGATCAGTATGAACGCACCTGCCGCAATCACTGAGTAAAAGACTGCGTTATAGAACAGGTAATACGCGAAAATCCCGCCGTACGAAAAGGTCAACGGGACCAGTCCTCCTATGAGCAGGAAAATGATATAGGCAGGGATGAAGGTAAGCAGCCCTCGCGAGTATTGTACCCACAACCTTCTAGCGTCGACGCCCTCCGACAGCTTGTAGCTGACAATGAAAAGTGCAAAGAATGGGACTGCGAACAGGCTGTACAACACCATGATGGAAGTGAACCTACCAGAACTTCTCCCTTAATTCAAGGCTCCTTGTCGCCACGGGCCGCGTTCGAGGACGCGAGAGTAGTCCGTCAATCTTGACAGCTCATGGTGGTTTGTCTACCGTACTTCAACCGCCTATGGGAGCTGATGAAAGAGGATACGGAATCGTCAAACCGCAGGACTATGAGTTCGGAGAGGCCGGACGCGGCGTCCGCCTGGACAACGGCCAGGAATTCGGCCCGATCACCGTACGATACGAAACCTACGGAACCCTCAACGACGCCAGATCCAATGCAATCCTGGTCGTTCATGCATTCTCCGGAGATGCCCATGTAACGGGGATTCACCATCCTTCGGACAAGCACGAAGGGTGGTGGTCCGGAATGGTCGGCCCGGGAAAGGCGTTCGACACCGACAAGTATTTCATAATCTGTTCCAACGTACTCGGAGGATGTCAGGGTTCGACCGGACCGGGATCGATCGATCCCGAAACTCGCAAGCCCTACGGGCTCACCTTTCCAGTCATAACGATCCACGACATGGTCGAGGTACAGAGGAAGCTCCTCGAGCAACTTGGGATCTCGTCTCTTCTCTGCGTCACGGGCGGATCCATGGGAGGAATGCAGGCCCTCGATTGGGCGGTAAGTTACCCGGACTTCGTGCGTTCGGCCATTGTGCTGGCGTCAACGGCGCGGTTGTCGGCGCAGGGAATCGCCTTCAACGCCGTTGGACGGAACGCCATTATGTCCGATCCAGCCTGGAATGAAGGCAACTACTATGACGGGTCCCCGCCTGGACGGGGTCTCGCCACGGCGCGGATGATCGGACACATTACCTACCTCTCCGACGAATCGATGCGTGTGAAGTTCGGCCGCCGCCTTCGAAAGCGGGAGGCATATGGCTATGATTTTGCCGATCTCTTCGAGATAGAGAGCTACCTCAACTACCAGGGTGACAAGTTCGTCGAAAGATTCGATGCGAACTCATACATCTATCTCTCCAAAGCAATGGACTACTTCGATCTCGGCGACCGATACGGCGGATTGAAAGAGGCGCTGGCACGCACAAAAGCGAAGTTTCTCCTCGTTTCCTTCACATCCGACTGGCTGTTCCCGACGTACCAATCCAAAGAGATCGTCTACGGGCTTATGAAATCAGACAAGGATGTATCGTTTACCGAGATCTCCTGTCCCTACGGGCACGATTCTTTTCTCCTCGAGACTGAACGCCAAGGAGAAATCGTCTCCTCATTCCTGGATACGGTCAATGGAAAGTAGACAGCACATCAGCTACGACGAAATTGTGAATATCGTGGAGCCGGAAACAAAGGTGCTCGATCTCGGGTGCGGCGACGGGGAGCTGCTACATCGCCTCATTCATGAGAAGAAGGTGCACGGCAGAGGAGTAGAGATAGAGGAAGAAATGATCCTGCGCTGCATCTCGAAGGGCATCTCGGTGTTCCAGGGTAATCTCGACGAAGGGCTTAAAGACTACGGGACAAAGAGCTACGATTATGTCATTCTCAATCAGACCCTCCAGGTCATACGAAGCCCCGTTCTGGTCCTCGAAGAGATGCTTCGCGTCGGGAAGAAAGCTATCGTGAGCTTTCCGAACTTCGGGTACTTCGTTACTCGGCTTCAGTTGTTATGGACGGGCCGAATGCCCGTGAATCCCCAACTGCCGAACGAATGGTACAATACCCCAAACATCCATCTCTGCACTCGCCGGGACTTCACACTCCTGTGTAAACAGCTTGGTATCAACATCCTCGACGAGATCGCCCTGCGCAACGATCGGCCCCTTAGAGGGCTTCCGAAGAACCTTTTCGCCACAGAAGTCTGTTATGTGCTCGAACGCGGCACGGAACGGAACAGGGGGCCTCAGGTGTGAAGCCTTTGACTCTTTTGGTACCCGGTGGTATAGTATGAGAGGAATTGAAACTCTTCCCGTGAAAGGGATTAAGAGGAGGGATATTGGCGTCTAAAGAAATGCGGATCAACAACGCGATTCGCGTCAAAGAGGTCAGACTGATTGACAGCGAAGGAAATCAACGGGGCGTTGCCCCGACCTCGGAGGCGCTCGCACTAGCGCGTGAGGCCGGCCTGGATCTGGTGGAAATCGCACCACAGGCAAATCCCCCAGTATGCAGAATACTGGATTACGGCAAATACAAATTCGAACAAGAAAAGCGAATACGGGACTCGAAAAAGAAGCAGAAGTTAGTCAGAAACAAAGAGATCAGAATGCAGCCGAAAATAGAGAAGCACGATCTCGAGTTCAAAACGAACCACATCAGAGAGTTCTTGGAAGAAGGAAACAAGGTTAAGGTTACCATCCGTTTTCGAGGACGCGAAATGGCTCATACCGAGCTCGGACGCGTAGTACTCGAACGGGTCCTCGAGCTCCTGGACAACTCGTTCGTCGTCGAGCGCCCCCCGCAAATGGAGGGTCGCTTTATGTCAATGACGTTGAACCCGAAAGCCAAGAAGTAGCTCACTGCAAGACTGGTTCGAGCGGCTCGACGGCGTAGCGTTCTCCTTCTGAGAGCGCCGTCGAATTGACGTTTTCGAACGCGAAAATGGCTCCGTCGAGCAGCGGGCAGTAGTAACAATCTGGGGAATTCGCTATACTCTCACCCTCAACGAAAGGAAGGCGGCCATATGCCAAAGATGAAAACTCGTCGGGCGGCGGCGAAGCGGTACTCTTTCACTGCCAATGGAAAGGTCAAGTACAAGAAACAGGGGCTTCGCCATATCCTGACCAAGAAGAGCACGAAACGCAAGCGGAATCTCCGGCACGCGGGGATTCTCAGCCCGAGCGAAACAAAACGAATTCGTAAGCTCCTACCATACGGCTAAGGAAGAGGAAAGCAATGCCACGTGCAGTAGACGGAACGCGACGACACGATCGCAGAAAGAAGATACTCAAGTCCGCAAAGGGTTATTGGGGCCGGCGAAGCAAGCTCTTCCGTACCGCCAAGGATGCGGTAGCGAAAGCCGGTGCATATGCCTATCGAGATCGAAAGGCCCGCAAGCGCGATTTCCGAAGACTCTGGATAGCTCGAATCTCCGCGGCGGTACGCAACGAGGGAATCAGCTATTCGAGTTTCATGAACGGACTGAAGAAAGCAGGTATCGACCTCAATCGTAAAGCCCTCTCGAACCTCGCGGTGGAAGATCCCAGGGCCTTCAGCGCAATCGTCGAGACCGCCAAAAAGTCCGTCGAGGCATAATCACCAATGGTGACCCTCGAACAGATTCGTCAACTCGACGCTCGCGTCCATCGAGCGGTTGAGGTGATCGGTAAGCTTCGGGAAGAGAACAACACGCTCAAGAACCGCCTTTCTGAATACCAAGGCCGCATCGAAGAGCTGGAAGTGTTGATCTCCAACTTCAAGGAAGACCAAAGCGAGATCGAACACGGAATTACCAGTGCGCTCTCCCAGCTTGCGACCATCGACGAGTCCGGTAAGCAGGAGACTCACCCGAGGGAAGACCGCGGCGAGCACGGCCCGCAGAAGCAACCGGCGGCCCCCAAGGCAGAGGAGAACGAAGAGCCGTCTCGGGACGCAGATGACGAGAGCGGTGAGGACCAGGATGCCGAGCTCGACATATTCTGACTGCTCGGCGGCAGCAGACCGACGATGACATGGGAACGGGACACGTACAGATTCAGATCCTGGGTGCCACCTTCACAATTCAGGCGGACGAAGATCCGCAGTACCTGTCCCGCTTGGTAGAACACCTCACGAGCAAAGTCCACGAAATAGAACGAACCGTCTCAACCAAGGAGCCGATCAAGATCGCAATCCTTGCGGGCATCCTTATTGCGGACGAGCTATTCAAAGACCGGGAACGGATGAACGATAGCCTCTCCCCGAGCGAATCCGAAGAGGCGGAAGAAATCACGCGCAGGCTAATCAAGAGAATCGATGAGAGCCTCCGCGAGGAAAACGACGAGTCGCAGAGCACAGAATAGAGCGCGAGTTGACACCCAAAATTGAAAGCACTACTATCGGAAACAACATGGCCCTTCTGACCGCTCAACAGATCACTCGCTACTACGAGACGTACCACGATGTCGATGTAATTTTCACCAGAGAGGTGATCAAGTCCGTCGGCCTTCTTGCCAAGAACTGCTACCTTAAGCACCTCGGACGGCAGATCCCCTGTGTGATCTATTCGACTTCTCTGTCCGGCGCGAAGATTATTGCCAACGTGAAGTCAGATACCTTCGTCCGTATTCGCAGCTCGAAGAACGCGGTCTCCCTCCGCTTCAGTTTTCAACAGAACGACAAACCGGACCCGCTTTCGTTCTATGTGACCTGCAAGATCGCGGGGTTCAACCCGTACGGGAAGGAAAACCGGGAGCTCAACTTCGTCTCCCTCTCATATCCGCAACGTCCTTCGGACGATCTCATCAAGATCGTCGGCGGTCTCCTCGAAACAAACGTAAACAGCAAAAAACGGAAGGAAGAACGCATAATCGTCTCGGTCGACAGTGTTCAGAAGCTCGGACTCAAATCCAAAGACGCCGTCGTCTACATCCAAAGTGTTCCTCGGAAGTGCATCGTCAGAGATCTCTCGTTCGGCGGAACCCGTTTGATTATTCCGGGTCTGGCAAAGTTCCTACAGAACAAACCCGCAGTGCTGCATCTCGAGTTTGAAAGTAAGAACGAGCCGGTGAAGCTTGCAGGTTCGATAATTCGAATCGAACCAATCTCGGAACGTGATGACATCGCGGCGATCGCCGTTGCGTTCGATGAGCAGTCCGTCCCTCTCAGCTACAAGATGAGGATAAACGAATACCTATCGGCAACAAGACAAAGCTCCAAGAGCGCGGCGGCGACTGGAGAATAGCATGACTCAACGCTCCGGAGACGATCCGCTGAAGAACATCGTCTTCATCTCACTCCCTGAAGATTTCGAGCGTACGATCGGAGATCTCACCGTCGACTCGAGCATTCTCATGCCGGTAGAGCTGCCGCCTGGAGGCCGGGAGTGGACCCCGAGCGAGCTTTCCTGGGAAATGATCGTAGCAGGGATGCTGAAGATCCTCGCCTACGAGCCGGCGCATAAGGACGCCGACTATTACCGACGGTTCATACTCGAGGTGAAACCGGCTATCGTCGACGAGTTGTCGAACACCGGCATCCTCAAGGCGCGCAACAAAGACTTCGACGTCGCCGAAGAGATTTTCAAGGCTCTGTCGAGCCTTCTCCCCGAGGACATCAATAGTCTTCTCAACCTCGCTCTGGTATACGAGGATCACGCCGAAGCCTACGATCAGATCGGAAATGAGCGACTCAAAGAGATCTGTATCGAGCGGGCATTCGAAACCTACAAACAGGCGGCGAAGATCGACCCGGAGTCGCCGGAGGTACATTACAACGCCGGCTACTTCCATCTGAAACAGCGCAACTACAGCAAGGTCATCGAGCACTTCACGTCCTACCTCGAACAGGACAACGACTCCGACCGTGCCGACCGCGTTCGCAAGATCATCGACGAGTTGCGGTCACATGACCTCCTCGACAATCTCTTCAAGGAAGCCTACGATTTCATCCGTCTCGGCAAAGAACGAGAGGGAATCAAAAAGATCAAGGCATTCATAGATTCACATCCCGATGTCTGGAACGCCTGGTTCCTTCTCGGATGGGCCCACCGTCGGCTCGGCGAGTACGAAAAAGGAAGGGAAGCTTTCGAACGTGCCATGGAGCTCGGCTCCACCGAAACCGACACCTTCAACGAGCTCGCAATCTGCCTGATGGAAACAGGGAAGCTCGTCGAGAGCCGTCGGCAACTCATGAAGGCTCTGCAAATGGAGCCGGAGAACATCAAGATACTCTCCAACCTCGGAATCGTGAGCATGAAAGAGGAGAAGATCGATGAAGCGGTCGGGTATTTCGAAGCAGTCCGCACCATCGAGCCTGACGATCCGATCGCGGGCAAGTATCTCGAGATACTCAACGACCAATAGGCCAACCCAGCCGTTACACCGTTTCCACGATTTCTTCCGAAATAATCGCTAAAGACTAAGACCGGGGGTGTCGATAGTAGGAAGTAGGGAGGAACTTCGGTTTTTCCAGGCAAGCCCGAAGCTAAACCTTCCTACTCTAAGTATCGGTGCCCTGTCATCAGTATTTAGGGGAATTTTCTTTTGAGGAGGCCAGCTCAACAAGATAGTCGGCCACCGTGGTAGCCGCTTCGGCGCGTGAACGAGTGGGCCATAACTCGGGCATGGATGCCCGGGAAATACTCCAGGGAGGAGAATATGATCATCAATCACAACTTGAGCGCTTTGTTCGCAGCAAACCGTCTCAAGATCACCAACCAGAATCTGAGCCAAAACATCGAGAAGCTCTCGTCCGGTTATCGGATCAATCGGGCTGGCGATGATGCCTCGGGTCTTGCCGTATCCGAGAAGATGAGGTCTCAGATCCAGGGCCTCCAGCAGGCCTCCCGCAACGCATCAAATGGTATTTCATTCATTCAAACCTCCGAAGGTTACCTTCAGGAAAGCCAGGACATCCTACATCGCCTGAGGGACCTTGCGGTGCAAGCATCGAACGGCATCTATTCGGCTTCCGACCGGACGATGATCCAGGTGGAGGTCTCTCAGCTCGTCGATGAGGTCAACCGAATCGCTTCATCCGCTCAATTCAACGGTCTCAACATGCTCACCGGCCGGTTCGCCCGCCCCACGGGGACCAACACGGTAACCGCCTCGATGTGGTTTCATATCGGCGCAAACATGGATCAGCGCATCCAGGTCTTCATCGGGACGATGACCTCCACGGCACTCGGGCTCGAGCAGGTCGGAACCGGCCAGAAGCTCAGCCTCTCTACGCCGGACAAAGCGAACGCAGCCATCGGCCTTCTCGATCAGGCATTGCAGAAGGTCAGTAAGCAGCGAGCAGACCTGGGAGCGTACCAGAATCGCCTAACGAAAGCCGTGACCGGTCTGGACGTGGGAGCGGAGAACATGCAGGCTGCCGAATCGCGGATACGTGACACCGACATGGCAAAGGAAATGGTCAAGTACACAAAGAACCAAATCCTGCTCCAGGTCGGGACGGCGATGCTTGCACAGGCGAACGCCAAGAATCAATCGGTACTTCAACTCCTAAAATAGCTCGAAACGCCTCTCACGATAGCGGGAGAACCAAGATTCCCGAGAGACGTTTCGTCACGCGCTCTTTGACATAGACCCCTCCTTCCTGTGCCGGGTTCCAGGGAGATCCCCCGTCGAGCGGGGGAAGCTCCGCAGAACGGAGATCGCCCTGCCCCACAAGGAAAACGACACGGAGCGGAAGAGGCGCGAGCTCTTTCGGTTTTCCTTCCGGCACGATCGAACGACTGAAGACAAAGGACGTCTTCATGGCCTTTCAAGGAGGGTGGAATGATAATTAACCATAACCTGACTGCCATGTTTGCGAATCGCCAGCTAGGAATAGTCAACTATTCGGTGCAGAAGGACATCGAGCACTTGAGCTCCGGCCTGCGGATAGTAACCGCCGGCGACGACGCATCGGGACTGGCCGTTTCGGAGAAGCTGAGAAGCCAGATACGCGGCTTGAACCAGGCGAATCAGAACATACAGTTGGGGATTTCGTTCATTCAAACGACCGGCGGGTATCTGCAGGAGACTACGGATATTCTCCAACGGTTGCGAGAATTGGCGGTACAGTCAGCAAACGGGATATACTCCCGGTCGGATCGCCAAATGATCCAGGTAGAGGTTTCGCAGTTGGTTGACGAGGTCAACCGGATTGCCTCCTCGGCCCAGTTCAACGGTCTGAACATGCTAACCGGCAGGTTTGCGCAGGGTGCAACTGATGTCATGCAGCTCCAGGTCGGAGCGAATATGGACCAGAACAAACGGATCTTCATCGGTACGATGACGGCGACGGCTCTCGGCTTGACCGGAAGCCAAGGCGTCAACATTGCGACACCGACGAATGCGAATCGAACGATCGGAGTGGTAGACCAGGCATTGACAAAGGTTTCACTCCAACGAGCGAATCTCGGAGCCTATCAGAACAGGTTCGAAATGGCGACAAAAGGCATCAGCACCGCCGCGGAGAACCTGCAGGCAGCGGAATCCCATATACGCGACCTCAACATGGCAAGCGCAATGGTGACCTATGTGAAGGATCAGATCCTCCAGCAGTCGGCCACAGCGATGCTCGCTCAGGCGAACGCCCAGGCAAAGACTGTTCTCCAGCTACTCTAGCGGGAGAGGACGATCGAAACTCCGTAAACTGATTGAAGAGATCACTGGACGTCATCTCTTCGGACTATTCGCGGTTAAGGGGCTCGCGCCCCCTTATCCGTATTATTATCGCGGCAACGATACGAGGAACGATAATGAGCTTGGAGATTCCAGGAATCGGCCCCAAAAACCCGATTCCCGACTACCCACGGACGGAGACTCAAAAACAGAGCGCGCCCGCTCCGCGTCAAGCGATTGACGGCGGCAAGCAGACCGACTCGGCAGACAACCGGAAGCGACAGGCGCAGTATGAGAAGCTCCTAGAGCAGCTTTTCAATACCGTCGCCCCCTACGACACGCAGCTCAAGTACACTATCAACCGCGAGCTCGGCGAGGTAGTCGTAAAGGTGATTGATACGAGAACCGATAAGGTAATTAAGGAGATTCCCCCTGCGGATATTCAGAGGCTCCAGGCTAAGATTCGGGAAGCCGTGGGCCTCTTGATCGACAAGAAGATCTAGAGCGGGTGCGGCGCGCCGGGGGGAAGGCCGTTATCGATGTCGGACATTAGCATCCCCGGTGTCACGGACAAGTACAACACCTCTAAGATCATCGCGGACACCATGAAGCTCGAGCGGATTCCACTGACCCGTCTCGAGAAACGTGTGGCCACCATCAAGATGGACAAGGCCGCATGGAACGACATCAACAACAGCATTGGAAACGTCAGGACGTCGGCCCAGAAGCTCTTCAGCTTCGATAATCCGTTCGAGGACAAGGTCGTCGACAGCTCGAACTCTGCGGCGATAACCGGTACCGCAACGCGGGCAGCACAGGCGACCAAAGACAACATTACTGTCAAGCAGGTCGCAACCAAGGATTCTTTTCTCTCTTCGTCCCTGCCCGACAATTACAACGTACCTGCCGGTGATTACGGTTTTGCCGTCGGCGATAAGGAGATCTCCTTCCATTACGCAGGCGGTAGCGTCAAGGATTTCGTTCGAGTGCTGAACCAGAAGGCGAGCAAAATCCTCGATGCAACAGTGGTCAGCGATACTTCCTCCACCCAAGTGGTTCAGATTACTTCGAAGGAAACCGGCGCGGCGAACAAGCTCACCTTCACCAAGGACTCACAGAAACTCGGTGTCGACATGGGGTTCCTGGAGAGCTCCGGTACGACGGCGCGTGACGTGCAGCTCACGAGCGGGACGATCGCCGCGTGGACGAAGCCGCTTTCGGAAGTCAACCCCGAGATTGCGAACGGCACCGTGACACTCGATCCCGGCGGAGAAATATCGGTGCCGATTTCCCCCCCGGTTGCCGCGCAGAAAGATCTTGTTCTCGAGGTGAAGCTCAAGGTTACGGATATCCCTCACGGCAACGGCGGAGCACCGACCCCACCCGCCGGACCGTCGCTCCCGTCCACCGGCGGAATAGACTTCAAAGGCGTGAAGATCCAAAGCGAGAGCTCGAAGACCGGCCTACCGCCGTGGCAACCGCCCCCACCGCCTAAGGTTACCAACGACCTGAATGTTCTCTACATGCAGGAGGGATCCAACACCGTCAAGCTTCCGGCCGTGAAGGACACTCCGGAAGTGCAGACTATCCAGATTCCCTTGAGCCAATACGTCCACAACCTCGACGCGGTGGACATTCGCAACAACAATACCTACCGCAAGATCACGATCGAGGGGATCAAGGTTTACAATCCGAATGCGCGAGGCGAGTATTCACCTCTTCACCCAGTCAGCAACGCGAAAGACGCCATTCTTGACCTCAACGGAATAGAGGTCAAGCGGCCAGACAATACTATCAATGACGTCATTCCTGGAGTCACCCTCCACATCAACGAGCCGACCTCGCGCCCCGTCACTGTCGACGTCCATCCGGACGTCAAAAAAATCAGCGACGGGATCATCAATTTCATCGGCAACTACAACAAGCTTCTGACCGACATCGTTATCTACACCAGCAACGATCCGAAGGTCATCGACGAGGTAACTTACTTCAACGATCAACAGCGACAGGATGCGCGGAAGAAGCTCGGAATGTTCCAGGGTGATATCACACTCCAGGAAATGAAGTCGCGCCTGCAAGAGATCATGATGAATCCGTACAAAACCCAGGCGGGAACGAAGCTCGACCTACTGGCCCAAATCGGCATTTCGACCGACGTCTCGAAAACCTATTCCGGATTCGACATTTCCAAGCTGCGCGGATACCTCGAGATCGACTCGCAGACTCTCGATAATGCGTTGAAAAATGAGCTCCCGGCGGTCAAGGACCTCTTCGGCTACGACTCAACCGGAGACCTCGTCATCAATACCGGAGCCGCTTATGAAGCCGACAAGTATCTAAAGGCGTTCAATCAGACCGGCGGCATCATTGCGATGAAAGAACAAAGCTACGACCAGTCGATCCAGCAGACGAATCAGGATATTGACAATCTGAAAAAAAAGCTGGCACAAAAGGAGCAGAGCCTGAAGGATAAGTACAACCAGATGGAAGGAGCCATCGGCACTCTCCAACAGAACTCGAAGTCGCTTCAGTCTCTCGGCGGATTCGGAGGCAGCAGCAACGGCCAGTCGAGCATACCGTAGTGACAGGTGGGGCGTCTGATCCAAGGTGGACAGTTTGCAGATAACCATAAACGACGAGAAGATCGACTATACCCTCGAAAACGAGAAGAACCTTTATGAGGTGCTCGCCAGCCTGCGGCGCTGGCTGGAGTCGGAAGGCTTCGTCCTCACCGAAGCGAGAAGCGACACTCGAGAGCTCGACCTCTCAGCCGAAGAAGAGCTCAAAGCAATCGCGATCAATTCAATCGGTATCCTGCACATCGGAGCCCAAACAGCTGTCGAAAAGCAGTACAAAGATCTGGCTGCCATCGCCGAATTCCTGGCTATTCTCAAACGAGGTGTTGGCGCCGGGGATTCCAAAGCCGTGAAGACGCTTCTACGCGACTATCCCTATCTCAGAGATGGCCTCGATGGCGTTCTTGCACGCCACGGGCTTGCATCTACCGAGCTTAATGCCGCCGCGCTCGACTCGCGAATAGCCGAAAGCGGGATTCTCGAGACCGGTGAAGCGAAAGGTGAAACGCGCAAAAGCCTCTTCGCCTTCATCGAAACCGCCACCGCGGCAATCGTACCGCGAATGCGGGAGATCGAGAACCCGGCTCAGGAGCTCTCGCGAGATGCCGAGCAGCTGAAGCAGTCGGTCGGACAGCTAAGTGAGGTCTCGGTCATGCTCCAGACCGGCCGCGATCAGGAAGCGATGGCCGTTATCGTGCGGTTCGTGGAGCTATCGACCAAGATCACCCGTCTCTACCCTATTCTCAAGCAGGCCGGCAGTGTAGACTACAATAAAGTAGTCGTGGAAGGGGTCTCTTTCCCGGAATTCTACGCAGAGTTCAACACGATCCTCGGTGAGCTCATCGATGCCTTCACTGCCGAAGATAGCGTCTTGATAGGTGATCTTCTCGAATATGAGATCTCTCCACGTCTTGAGAAGCTCAAGAACTACATCGATCTCCTGACCGAAGGATAACGGTCGTGACGCCATTGGGTATGATCCTGCTCCAGGTGCAGATCCAACTTCCGCAGCACAATCCTACGGCAATTGTCGCCGTCCTCATCGCCCTTGCAATCGCGACCATCTTCTTCGTGATCAATTCTCGCCGTGGGGCGCAACGAGCGCGACCATCGGGTGAGAGCCAGAAATTTACTCGCGGACGGTTTCGTCGCGCCGCGCACGCGCGGGGACTCAATCAAGTGCAGACCAGGACTCTCGAGAATCTCGCCCTGAAATACCGTCCAACCGCCCCAATGTCGGTCTTTGCCAGCAATCAGGTGCTCGATATCGTCTTGTCGAAAGCCATCAGCGAGGTAAAGACCCAGACCCAGTCCGACTCCATCAAAGAAGCCCATATCAATACAATCTATCGCATCAAGCAGACCATCGAACATTCCAGCGGAAGTGGTCAATCGGTTCAATCGACCAGCCAGATCCGAACCGGGCAAGAAATAACTATCACCGCTCAGGGCAGCCGTTACGCCACTCGCGTCACCGGTAGGCTTCGCAATGTTCTCACGGCCGAGATACCCCTCGACGACACGGGGAATCAGGTCCGATGGCCCAAATGGACA
>Ga0315535_1000544_pt1 | contig 26756 bp, 29 predicted proteins | sample SalMarSW160220MG_2_FD_203092 | JGI IMG/M metagenome (GOLD analysis project Ga0315535, IMG submission 203092) | Salt marsh sediment microbial communities from the Plum Island Ecosystem LTER, Massachusetts, United States - Salt Marsh Sediment SW1602-20 ... | reverse complement strand
AAAGAAGAAGAGATTCAGAAGTACCAAAATATGCATTCCAGTTGGCATGGTTCAAGCAGTTGGGAATGTAGTGACGATCTCAAGGTCGATAGAAGAGTTGGAAAGCTCTCAGGAAATTACAGAGTGTACAAAGTAAAATGAACTATGCTCTTGAGCATTAAGGCAAACCAGCCTCATGTTAAACACTAATGGCTTGCTTCAGAGTAACCCCGCCCTAAATGGCATTCTCTCGTAAATGAGGACTTTTTTTTGCCGACACAATTTACCTGCAATGAGTAAGAGAGTTGATTTTAGAGAATATGCATAGTGATGAGAACATGAAATATTATCACCAAGAAAAAGACCATAACCAAGCTGGCGTGAATAAACTTGTTAGTTTTATGGTCGATTTGCTTTATTAATGGGAATCTTTCAGCGAAACCTGATATCACTTCTAATGTCATGGAAATGTAAATAGCTAAACCCGTTCCTAAAGACGGATAGTATAATATGGATCTTCCTAGTTGACCCGAAAAATGAATTGAGACTAAAGAGAAGAATAGAAGATTACCGAATATGTGGTACCTAAGAAGGCCTTTGTACTTTTGAGGATAATAACGCTTTAAAACTACGAATGCTGGGGTACTGATGGCGATGTAACTTGTTCCAATTATGGCAAGCCAGTGACTGAAACGAAGAGGACCAACAAAGAAGCTTACGTTAATCCAATGTAGGAAGGCTGCGACCATAAGCAAGGCTGTTACTATGATAAATAATAACGCCAGCAGAAATTCTGAGTTTTTAAAGTCCAATAAAAATCCTCTTCCTTAAAGTATTGATAACTAAATATAAGAATTACTTAAGGCAGCCTAACTTCAACTTCTCCTTTCGATGGACTCTAATAAATAGATGACGCGCACTAAAGGAAAACTCAAAGTTTATAACTAGATAGCGACATAAAGACACAGAGATCAACATGAGCGATAATAGAAGAAAATTACTAAGCCCAAAGGCGGGTTACGGCCAATACACCAGCCCACAAACACAACAGAAGGTATCTGGGTAACAAAAGACAGCCCTTCTGTTATATACGCCAATTCTAAATCTTTGGAATATTGGAAAAAGGAATTAGCAAATAGTAATGAAAAATCTCCAAAGGTTTAATTCTCTCCTGCTCGCGCGCGTCTCGCCCGTTTAGATATCTGCTTATGGATTAAAATTTTCAGTATCAATTCTGTGATGTTCCACTTCAGGTTGCCTTTCAAAAAAAGGAGTAACTTTGTCCATTGTGGAAGAAAATAACTCTTCTGATTCTAAGAATGACTCGTTGTCTTCCGACATCGTTATAATTAAAGCAACGTCGTCATTGTCCCATAAAAATGATGAGACCTAACCTTGATACCCCTTTGCGCTTCGTAGAAGTTTGTTTAAGATAAGGTCTAACTCGGCAAAGCCTTCTTCGCGTTTTCCAGATTTAAAGAAAAACTTTGCTATTCTTGCGACAACCAATTTACAGACCAAGTTAAGATTATTTTTTTATAGATTTAACTTTTTACAAATCTATTAATTTCGATAAGTCTGAGGTTTCCATCCTCTTTTGTGGCCAAACATTTTGAGTAGGATCCAATTCGATTGAATTTGAGAGGGAAAAAAAGATGTATGCACTCTTAATAGCGTTGCCACTTACCTATTCCTTCTCAAAATTTGTGAAGCACTATGTTTTAAATGACCTAAAGTTTCGGTAACCCTTTTTTTCCATTTCAGCTAAGAAACCTTCCCGCTCAGATTCGGGCAAAAGAGGACAAATGCTAAACTGTACTTTGCCATTTTGATGTTGCTCTTCAGTGGTTTCATCAAAAACACATCTTTTGTTTCCTTCAATTAGAAGAATACACTTAGCATTATTATCGAAGTTACAGCTTATTTTACGACCAAATTTACCCAAGGTTCCACCTTCATAGTTCTGAATGATATAGAGCCTTGGAGTAAAAATATTATGCGCTAATCTTTCGAGTCGCTCCCTCTCCGCTTTTTGCCTTGCGCTTTTAAATACAGGCTAAACGGCTAGGCGCCTCGGTTGTCGTTGCGGATGACCCTCCCAAAACGATACTTCCCCGCGGGCAAAGGGATCTGTCTTGTAACAATTATTCCATGCTAAAGGCTTCTTTTTTATGTTGCCAAAAGTAAATTTGGGTTGAGAAAACTTTAGAAGCTTCAACCCAATTTCTTTGTTCAGGAATGTAAGTTGAGTAGCCTAGTGGATTCTTTCAAGAAATTATCTATTTCCTGCAGCTATCGTGATTTTGGGTTTTAGCACCATCTACATTTATGATCTATTCGTCGCTGCTACCGTAAACTTGCCTACATTTCTAATACAGTTTTTTAGAATTATCCTTATCATAGGTTTTTGGTTAGCAATAGTAATGCTTCTGCGGAAATCAAAACAATTCATGACCAAGCGCATAGGAAACCAAGCTGATACAATTCTGCAGTTTTCATTAGGAGCAATATCAGTGGTGGTAATGACTTTGGGCGTACTGCATACTCTTGGTGTTTCTCCTGAAATATTGCTCACTGGTGCGGGAATTGCTTCAATCACAACAGGCTTAATAATATCAACTTTCGTTGGAAGTATATTGGCTGGAGCGCTCGTCTTCACCACACATCGATTCAAAGCAGGCGACGATGTAATTGTTAACAAAATTCCAGGAAAAGTGATAGACATAACTGCGATGTTACAGTAATAAGGACTGATGTAGGTCAAATGTCGATTCCAAACAGTGCAATAACCTCCGGTTCTGTGATCATTACTACTATACATACGTATAAAGAAAAATATCCCAGCAGACTTCCGTACTCAATAGGAGACAGAGTAGTCACTACGTACGTGAACGCAGAGGGCACGATTAAGGAAGTGACTCCTCTTCACACAACCATTGAGCTAGATTCTGGAAGAGAATTAACCTTCCTAAATAACAGCATTCTATCCGGAACAGTAGCAATAGCAAAAATAACTCTGCCAAAAGAATTACATGCTTAATAAAAAGAAAAAAGGGAAAAGGGTCGATACTGCGAACGTCGTTCTTTTGAGATAATTCGATCAAATTAGATTGTTAACTGCAGCAGTCAAAACTCAATTTTCTTATTTGTGCCATATGAAACACAGGTTAAAGGAATTTTTATGACTGAATCTTAATTAGACGTTTTAACTATTATGTATTTGAGGGATTTTTTTGGCGACACCTCAAAAGGAAACAAAAAGAATGTTGCCTGGCGTTGTCGATATTGCTTATGAGCAGTATAAACGTGATTTACAGAGTTATCAGATGGCAAAAGAAATTATGAGTCAGAATGTTGCTACTACAGTTCCAGAAGCTTCTCTGAAAGTCGTTTCTCGAATTATGGGTGAGAAACATATTGGAAGCTTAATCGTAATGAAATACAAAACGCCAGTCGGAATAGTCACTGAACGCGACTTACTGAGCAAGGTCTTAGCGTATGGTGAGTTTATAGGAGACGAAAAAGCCGAAGATGTGATGTCATATCCGCTATTCTCAGTTTCTTCCACAACTAAAATAAAAGAAGCCGCTCAACTTATGATCAATAGGAAAGGCAGACTTGCAGTATTTGACGCCGGAACTCTAGTGGGTATTGTAGCCGCTTCAGACCTAATCAAAAGTCTGCCTGACGTTGCAGAAACTGAAGTCAAAGTTGATGACTTCATGACCAAAAACGTCATTACTGCCGATGAAGAAGCATTCGTCATCAACATAGCTAAAATCATGGGCAAACACCGGGTAGGCAGCATCATTATTACCCGCGACGATGAGCCATTTGGGATTTTTACTGAACGGGACCTGTTAACGAATTTTTTGGCCACAGGCAAGTCGATGTATACAGAGCTAGGACCAGTATGTTCTCATCCTTTAATCGTTATTCCTGCTGGCGAAAGCGTTCATAGAGCCGCTGCCGCAATGGCACTCAAACACATAAGACGATTACCTGTGGTTAAAGATGGCAAGTTGATAGGTATTATAACTGCGCGCGACCTCGTCGAGGCTTATGCAAAATAATTTTCCTTCTTTTTTGCTTTTAAACTGAATTTTCATTTGAGACATCAAAATTAAATCTAAAGGAGAAATCTATTTTAGATTATGTTCAAGCCATGAAGAATGTGAACGATTATAATTATGTAAAACGTAAACGCTAAACCAGCATGAACAAAACGGTTTGTTGCAGGACTTAAACGTCGAATTAAGCTAAATCTAAGACACAGCCCAGTCCCAACTAGCGAAACCATTCCAATATACAACGCTAAACCTGTGCCGAAAGTAGGGTAAAAATCTGCTGGTCTCCCCACCTGACCCGCAAAATGCATTGAAACCAACATGAAAGCAATTAGATTACCAAACCCATGGACTCTTAAAAGAAGTTTATACTTTTTTGGGCTCCTTCTTTTTAAGAATGAGAACAGAATCACCCCAAAAGCAATGTAGAGAGTTCCTGCGAATGCAATGTAGTGAATTTCGCGAAAAGGCCCCGTTGTGACGGCGAGACTAAACCAGCGATTATAGTAGGCAACCATCAAGAAAACGGTCAAAACAATGGCTATTGCTGCAAGCCAGAGTTCCCAGTTTCTATTTCTTTTAGTCTCCAAACCTCTCCCAGGTATATATGAATTAATCTTCATAATTCCCTTTTAAAATTATTCATTTCAGAAGGAAACATTCCTTTTTTGAATCTTGAGCAGAAGTCCCATTTCTTATCGTTTGACATAACAGCTTCGCTTCAACGTCCATGCCCTCTTAGTTTGCTCTATCTAACAAAATAAATATTAACGAAAGAAAAGATGATTTCTATGAGATTTAAAGAGATGACTACTGGCAAATTTGAAGAAAAAATTGTTGGGCCTTATCTGCCAAACAAAATTGTTCCACCAGAATACATCAGAGACGTTTTAAAAGAGGCTGATAATGACTTTCCAACAATAGATTTTGAGTTTGAACTCCCTCACAAGTGGCAAAATGAAGAATACAAAAACAAATATGAGGAATTAGAACGTCAGATGATTGAAATTCTTTCTTGGCGTGCAAGATGGTTCGGAAATAAAGAAACGGATAAAAAATAACGAGCATTATATAGATTTCCTTAAGCAATAACACCTACTTTCTTTCGGTCTAAAAATCAAATAATAAAAAGATAAATAGATTAAGAGATAGAAAGCTTTAGATTACGGATGAAAATAGGACTTTTTGGATTTGGAAGAGCAGGAAAAGCAGTTGCGACAGTATTGCTGCAAAGTGAAGAAGTGTATCTTTGCTGGGTTATTAGAAAATCAACAGGTCTGCAGCATAGATCAGTTTCAGAGTTTCTAGGAATTAACAAAAATGACCAAGGCTTAATATTCTCAAAAGATGAATGGACACCCGAGGAACTTTTCGACAAACACCCTGTGGATGTCATAATCGACTTTTCTTCCTCTAACGCTGTTTTATCTTACGGAAAGGAGGCGGCTAAAAGAGGTATAGCCATTGTTACTGCAATATCCATTTACCCTAATGAAACAATTGAATTGCTAAAAAACTTGGCTAAGAAAACAAGAGTACTATGGTCTCCCAACATAACCATAGGTATCAATTTCTTAATGCTGGCAGCTAAAACTCTAAAAAACATTGCTCCTTATACGGATATTGAAGTAATAGAAGAGCATTTCAAAAACAAAAAAGAAGTTTCTGGGACAGCTATAAAAATTTCAGAGTCATTATCGCTGCTTCATACAGATATTAAATCTGTTAGAGTAGGCGGTATTGTTGGTCGTCATGAGATTATTTTCGGTTTTCCTTATCAAACAGTACGTTTAATTCATGAATCTATACAAAGAGAGGCTTTTGGAAATGGGGCATTGTTTGCTGCTAAGAATCTTGTTAGCAGAAAAAAAGGATTTTATACCATGGAGAATCTGTTAATACCATTTTTTAATTTGAAATGACTTCGCTAATACCTTACCTCTTTTGATATGACGCCGACAACCCAGTAGTAGACGTCTATCCAATTCGAATTAAAAAAGAAAAAGAAAAAAGGGCAATTTGTAGATTTAGTCAGGTGATTCTAAAGCCATGGTGACAGTATGCCAATTCCGATAATTGCCAATATGATTGCTAGTATTGCGATCACTATTGCAAATATAACTACAGCAACGACGGCGATTACGAACGCTTTTAGCCATCCACAATCAAAGAAATGTTTGATCAATGCCAGCCAGATTATCAGCAATATTATGGTTGCAATCAAGTTACCGATGAATGCACCGACAACTGTGTTTATTATAGTTCCAAGAAATACGATCCAGAGTGCATCGGTGAATTTTGCTTTGTCTTTTCCCGCAATTAGTCTTCCAGAAATCCAAAGGGCTGGAGATAGCAATATTGTTCCTATTGCGATCTGAATTAGTGTGCCTATTAAATCCATAATTTAGCCTCTACTTAGAATTTGTTTGATTTGGTTAATAAATTTAAGTGCCTGCTAAAAACTTGGAAGAAACAGACCATCCAACAAATGCACATTGTTTTTCGAGGATATTGCCCTTTTCTTCTAAAATCATAGTTTATTTCGAATATATCTACTGCGTCTCTCTTTTCGTAATTATTGCTCTCTCGTCCATAACAAAGCAGCAAGACCTGGAAGAAAATAAATTAGCTTGCGTAGATCTCTAAACTTTTAGATAATGAGGGATTTATGAGCTATATGCAAACCGCAGCAATAGTTTTAAAAATAGAACTTCACCATATTAGAGTTTGGTAATTCTAATGGATAAAGAAGACCAGATATTAGAAGAGTTAAAGAAAATTCGTGCCGCTTTAGAGAAACCCCCAGCACCAGCACCCCCAAAAGGTTTATGGAACGAATTCAAAGACTTCCTATCAAAATACAAAATATTCGGCCTTGCCGTGGCATTTATCATAGCATTGTACCTAGGAACACTAATTCAATCACTAGTCAAAGATTTACTGCTTCCAGCAATCGGCTTAGCAATCCCAGGCATGGATAACTTGGCAACGTTAACTGCAGGACCATTTGGAGTCGGCGCGTTCTTGGTTGCTTTGATAACATTCATTATAGTTGCGTTGCTAGCCTTTGTTGCAGTTAAAATTGTTAAAAAATGGGGCATCGATTAATCCATAGCTAAATTATTTTTTAGCTATAACTCTTTTTTTCTTTAAAAGAAATTAAATTTAAATTTCTTATCTTTATTTCCAAAGTAATTTAAGGCGCCAATCAGTGCATTTCTTTTTCTATTTTGTCTTTTTGGTTGACTCGTCTTCTTTATTTTTGGAAGCTGGAGGTTTACAAACGTCGCATAGCATTTTTTTGAGTATGGGCATGGCAATGAAGGTTGTTAAGATAACAGCTATTACAGCAACCGAGTATGATTGGGTTGAAATTAACCCACTTGTCAAGCCAAGACTTGCGATTATTAGACCCATTTCCCCTCTGGGCGTCATACTAACACCAATTTTCAATGCATCCAAGTTAGAAAACTTGTTCATGCGAGCAGCTATAAAACTGCCGATTATCTTTCCTGCAAACGCTACTGCAGTGATAATCAAACCTAACACTGCATAATCTCCAAGCACGCTGAGGTTAACTAGAGTCCCGATAGATATGAAGAAAATAGGTACGAAGAACATGTAAAGACTATGAGTATTCTCGAGAACAACCCTAACTTTAGGATGTCTTCGTGTCAACGGTAGTCCGGCAGCAAATGCTCCAACAATTAAGGACAACCCAATTGAGGCTGCGAAATAGGCTGAGACAAAACCGTAAGCTAGCATGAAGAGAATTAAATATTCGTCGTCGAGTCTGACCGTGTTGATTACTCTAACAATGATTTTAGAGCCGATTAAAAGAATAACAACCCAAAACAAGATTGCTTTGACGACAACGAGTACAATGTCTAATGCATTAACGCCTCCAGATAACACGCTCAACACAACAGACAACAAGACAACAGCGATAACGTCATCCACAACACCCGCACCTAGAATCGTCAATCCAACAGGATTGTACAATTTCCCAAAATCCTTCAACAAACGTATCGTTATTCCAATGCTGGTAGCTGTAAACACCACACCCAGAAAAAGAGATTCATCATTTGAAATTCCAAAGGATAATGCAGTATAATAGCACAAAACCAAAGGAATAATTGCGCCAAGCACACCTACAGTAAGTGATGGCACAAGCTGTTTTCTCAAATCTCCTATTTCAGTTTCCAAACCAATATAAAACAAGAGAATAATAGCGCCCAATTCAGCAAATACGCTAACTGTTGCTTGATCTGAAATTAGATTAAATATTGAAGGTCCAACTATGATTCCAACTAAAAGCTCACCCAACGCAACTGGATAGCCAAACCTTTTGATAAGCAAACCACCGACGATTGCTGCTACCAATAGTATGGATAATTCAAGCACGAAAGAGGTGGGATCAGCCATAATTTTTCACATTAAACTACTTATTATTTAAATCTAAGCTTCAATTATTTCACATGATTGATTAATAAGGACATCTCCAATTTTTATAGAAGTGTTCAAGGGAAATTAATTTAAGGTTTTATGCGAGCATTTTATAAACGGATAGCCGCTAAAATCAAGTGGGGAAACACCCTTGGAAAACTGGGTATTTGTCTCTCTCTTAACGTTGGCTGGTTTCCTAGTGATTGCATGTGGCTTAAAGCAAGAGGTAAATTTCACTTTTATTGCAGTTGGTTTGGTGACCTTAAGTCTGAGTTCTTTAATTCTTGTAGAAAGATTCAAGAAATGGATCGAAAAATTATAGCAACTTTGCATCTGTTTCTCCGAATAATTCTTCTTTGTAACTTGTCAGCAACCTCTTGAAACAACTTATTTTATCTTAAAGTTTTATAGCGAGACAAATCCGATAGAAATTAACCAAGAAAATAACTGTTTTCATTATTTCATACGATGTATTTGCCGCTCTTCTCAAAATCATGGACAATCTGAATGACACGTCTTGGCGTATACATAGGTCCAAGCGGTAAGTCTTTTAGAAGAATCCAAGGGGATTTTTTTGCAACGATAGTTGCCATGTGTGTTTTTCCAAAGCTCTTTTCTGCCACAGCAGCAACTTCCTTTCTTACATTTGTTTCGGACATCTCTCCCAATGCATGCAGATACTCATGCAGAAGTAGGTTGTAGGTTAGAGCATTAACAGTGGGTTTGCTAGTCATATTTGCTTCAACAATTTCAACTAGTGCACGATTTAACACAATGTTGTTTGTTCCAATTGGGTAGTAAGCGCCAAGTTGCAGAGGTAAATCATCCAAGAAAAGCATCATGCCATCTCGACGTTTCCCCAAAGCATAAACTGCGGTTTCTTTAACAATTTTCCAAACTTCTGCGTAGCTTTTTGCTTTATCTAAACTGGAGCCAAAACGCTCTTCATCTTTAATGGGGTGATTGCTCAAAACAAAGTCGCCTATCAATAAATCAAAACATTTTCATTCCTTTAAATGTTGCACTTACTTAGAGCAGAAATTAATCGTAAAATTGATAAACAACAACTGCTTCTCTGATAGCGTTATAGGTGAAAAATAAATGGCAAGCAATGTCACAGTAAAAGACATCATGACAAAAGATGTTAAAGTGGTAAACAACAACACCGTAATGCAAGAAGTAGTTGCAATAATGAACAAATATGATAAAGACGCAATTCTTGTTGTCCAAAGCGGTAAACCAACAGGCATAATTACAGTAAAAGACGTTCTGATTCGTGCAGTTGAAGCCGGCACACCACTCAAAACAATCATCGCAAGAATGGTCTACACAAACCCACTAGTTGTTATTGACGAAAACGCAACTGTTGAAGAAGCTGCAAAACTAATGAAACACTGGAACATCAAACACTTACCAGTCGTAGACAAAGCAGGCGCACTCGTAGGCATGGTTGATGACAGGCAAATTGTTTATGCCGTTCCAAAACTCATGTCTGTGATGGAAGAATTCTGTCGCCGAAAATAATTTTCCTCCAACTTTAATTTTATTTTTCTAAACCTTAGTTTTACAATGAGATCAAACTAGAATCTAATAAATTCGACGATAACTAATACAAATAAAAAGAATAGAAAGAGATTACTGTTTGCTCTCTTTAGCCCATTCTTCTTTAGCTAACTTAGCAATGTTTTCAGTGTTTGTCTGAGCATTCAAATCGGCTAGAACGTTGTTGATTTCGTTTCTTACGAGCAACGCAATCTCGTTGGTGCGTAGGGGCTCCGGTCTTGTTGATTGATAGATACGCAAAGCTCGTAAAACAAATTTAACAAATAAGTTGTTTAGCTCATCTTGCAATTCAGTGAGTTCATTTTTGCTTTCAGCCATTTTCTTGCTATAGGCGTCTGAATCCCTTTTTCCTTCGTTTGCCATTTTATATCGGTCCTTTAAGCTCAAGTATAACTTATGCATAATAGGCTTTTCGATAAAACCTAAGAAAGAGAACGCTTAGCATTATCCAGCTTCTTGTCAATGCATGCCCGTATGAAACCCTCATATTCAGGTGAGGGTCTTCCAGGTCGACTCCTGAATTCTCCATGAAATTGCGATGCAAAAAAGAAGTGTTTGTTGGGTAACTCCAAGGTTTCCATTCTTCTACCATCACTACTTTTTCCTGTGAAACATAATCCGTTGCTTTTTAAGGGGTCTATGTAATCGAGGTTAACTTCGAAACGATGCCGGTGACGTTCATGAATTTCTTCGCCGCCAAACAAACTATATGCTAGACTACCTTTTTGCAGCATCACTTTATGTGCACCTAATCGCATGGTTGCTCCTTTAATTTCTATTCCTCTCTGTTCAGGCATTAAGTCAATTACTGGATGAGGTGTATCTGGGTTAATTTCGGAACTGTTTGCGTCTTTCAGTCCAGCGACGTTGCGGGCAAATTCAATAACCGCTATCTGGAATCCATAACAGATTCCTAAGAATGGAATGTCATTTTCTCTTGCATATTTTACTGCCGCTATTTTCCCTTCAGTGCCTCTGGGACCAAACCCGTAAGGAACAAAAATTCCGTCATAGTCTGAAAGAGTTTGGATACAGTCTGGTTCTCGCTCAAACTTTTCTGCTTCTAAGTAAGAAATACAAACTTTGGTGTTGCATGCAGCACCACCATGACGAAGAGCTTCGGTCATGCTTACATAACTATCTGATAATCCAGCATATTTACCCACCAAAGCAATTTTGACTTCATACGTGGGGTTAATCATACCATTCACGAACACTTGCCATTCGCTAAAGTCCTTGCTTTCACAGCTAAGCCCTAAACGTTGGCAAACAAAGTCCCCCATGCCCTGTTTATCGAGGATAAGTGGGACCTGATAAACTGTTTCGGCGTTATAAGAGCAAAACACAGCACTCTCGGGTATGGTGCCGAACAACGCGATTTTTCTTAACGCTTCCGCATCAATCATTTTAGGGCTTCTCGCAACAATGGTATCGGGTTGGATACCAATGCGTCGCAGTTCATTGACGCTGTGCTGAAGAGGTTTCGTTTTCATTTCTCCCGTAACATCTAAAATGGGAACTAAAGCAACATGAACATACAAAGTGTTCTCGTAACCTTCTTCCACGCGCATTTGTCGAATTGCTTCCAGAAACGGTAAACCTTCGATGTCACCAACTGTTCCACCGACTTCAGTAAGGACAATTTCAGCTTTAACCATTTTAGCTGCTTTTTTTATGCGGTTCTTTATTTCGTTAGTTACATGTGGTACGATTTGAACGCATCTACCCAAAAAATCGCCATGACGCTCTTTTTCAATAACGCTTCGGAAGATGGTTCCAGTGGTTAAGTTATTTTCTTGCTTCAGACTCAAATCCAAAAAACGTTCGTACCAACCCAGGTCAAGATCTGTTTCACCGCCGTCATCCGTTACGAAGACTTCACCATGCATATATGGATTCATGGTTCCAGCGTCGATGTTCACGTAGGGGTCAATCTTTACAACTGTAGGTTTTAAACCTCGAGCTTGAAGCATTTTTCCAATTGAAGAAGTCAAGATGCCTTTGCCAACTGAACTAAGCACTCCACCCGTAACAAAAATGTACTTAACCATTATTTTCCCCGCAATAACACCTACTTTTCAGGCTGATTTAATATAACTCTTTTGTGTAACTAACTGAATAAATGTAAAAATAGGAATGCAAAATCGAATAAACGAACAGCTTATAAAAAGTAGCTATTGTCGAGATAACATTTTGGTTAATCCCTCAAGGAAGCAACCAAACGCTTACTTTCACTCATAAGAGTTGTTAAACAAAGATAAATTTTGCAACCGATTGCATAAAAATATTAATTACAGCTTCCACTAGTATAATTCGGAGACTTAGAATTGCCCAAAGCCTTTGTATTAATAAATGTTGAATCAGGAGCAGAAGAAGACCTCGTTGCAGAACTTAAAAAAATTGACGGTGTGGAAGAAGCCTACTTTTCTTACGGGGTATACGATATAATTACAAAAGTCAGAGCTGAAACCATGGAAAAACTAAAGGATATGGTTACAAGACGAGTTAGAGCAATGAGCAAAGTTAGGTCAACTTTGACTTTGATAATTATGGACGAATAATAACATTATTTTTTATTTTTTGTCAATCAATAATTTTGGAAACAGGACAACAGTTTTAGATATTGTTCAAGTATATGATTTGACCGAAGCCACAATATAATCAAGAAACATGTTTCTTGTTTGTCGATCTTTTCAGTATTATTTTGCTTACCCCGTAAAAACTAATTAGTGGGGCGAAGAAAAATAAAAACGCTAGGCTGAATGATAATATTTATTATAACCCTTAATAGGTTAGCCATCGATGGTTGTTAAATAAGGCTCGAAAAAGCATGGAAACGCTGAAAAAACCTCTTCAGTCTAACATAGTCCTGATAATACTAATTGCTGGGTTAGTTGCTTTCTTACTTTACATATTTTTCTTTGTTAATCCCGCACAAATTGTGGCAACTCTTGCCAAGACAAATCTTGCAATTTATGCATTTGCATTTGTTGCATTCGGTTTAAGCACCTTTTTCTCTTCTTTGGTTTGGACCAGTCTTCTTAATAATTTATCAGTTAAAATCTCCAAGAGAAAGACCTTTCTTTTTACTTGGGTAGGTTTATTTTTTGATGCCACTGTACCCCAGTTGGGTTGGTCAGCTGAAATTTCTAAAACATACCTTTTAGCGAAGGATGTCAAAATAGAGGCTGGTCGAGTCGTGGCATCAGTAGTTGGACAAAAAATATTCACCATGACTATAGCAATTACTGCTCTAAGTACAGGTTTAGTTTTAGTATTATTGAGTTATTCGTTGCCGCTAGCATCCATTCTGCTGATTAGCTTAGTTTTGACATTGTCGATATTAACTTTAGCAGTTGTTTACTACGTTAGTTTCAAGCCAATGACCACAAAGAAGCTTCTTAACGCAGCAATCAAAATAGCGCTGTTTTTCAGAAAAAGTTGGGATCCCCAAAATTTCAAAACCAAAGCAGAAGACACATTGGGTAACTTCCACTCAGGTTTTAAGCAATTGAAATCTAATCCCAAAGGATTAATTCAACCGATAGGCTATGCAGTTACAGCCTTTTTTTTTGAAGTGTCAGTTGTGTTTTTAACTTTTTTAGCTCTGGGACAACCAGTACCCATTGATGTTGTGCTCATTGTTTTCACTATAACGGGAACTTTACAGACTGTTGGGGTGGCGATTTTTGGTTTTCCAGAGTTAATCATGACTTTAACGTTTACTGCACTATACATCGAGCCTGCGGTCGCTGTATCTGTCGCTTTGTTAACAAGAGTTGTGAATCTTTGGTTTAGACTCTTCGTTTCATACTTAGCGTTGCAGTGGGCGGGAATAAAAATACTCAGAAAAACGTCATGACCCAAAATAGAAAACATTTTAAAGCTAACTGTGACTAATCAATTATTAGATGATTAAGATATGCCTACAGCGTTTGTGTTAATAAATACTGAAATCGGTTCCGAATCAGACGTTCTCAAGGAATTAAAAACCGTTGAGGGCGTTGAGGAAGCTTCAGCTGTTTACGGTGTTTACGACATAGTGGCAAGAGTAAAATCGGAAACTATGGATAGGCTTAAAGAAATAGTTACATGGCGCATTCGACGCCTCGACAAAGTACGATCAACGCTAACAATGATTGTCGTTGAAGACCGATAAACCCAACTTATTTCTCTCATCAACAATAACCATTTCATTTCTTGCGAGCACAATAGCTTAATTTAGAAACATCGGTAACATATTCTCAAAATTAACAATAGTGGTAACTGAAAGTCAGTCAAGTTCTTTAAATAATCTGCTGATCTTAAAGCATCCATAATTCCATAATTTTTCTCCCTTTAACAATATTTTTTACTCCCCAATTCATTCTATTCACAAAATTGGAGAACACGCCTTGACTATTCAACCAACTCTTAATATCGGCTTAGATGACACTGACTCAACTAAAGGAGGCTGCACCACATACTTAACCGCTGTGCTAGTTGAGAAACTCAAGGCTTTCAAAGTTGAATTTACTGATTATCCTTGCCTAGTTAGGCTCAACCCGAATGTGCCCTGGAAAACTAGGGGAAATGGCGCTTTATGTTTACGTTTCAGATTTCAACCGGAACTAGAGGATCAAATAAAAGATGTTGCAATAGGCCTTTGGGAAAAACATGCTGCAGTGAAAGAAAAAGGCACAGATCCAGGACTTGTTTTCTACAAAAATGCTGAAATTCACAATGAACTAAAGGTTTTCTCAAAAAGAACTGAAACCTCCATTGTCACTCTCAAGGAAGCCATGAACCTGATTAAAAAAGTTGGAGCGGAAGCATTAGGTTTCAACTCTTGCAGGGGCATAATTGGCGCGTTAGCCGCTGTAGGCGAGACTTTAGAAAAAGACCACACATATGAGTTGATAACCTATCGTGCCCCTGAAAATATCGGGTCAAAAAGAAGAGTAGATGAAGCTTCAATTTTTGAAATGGATAAAGCAACCGCGCCCTACACTTTCAATAATGTTGATTCTGAAACGAGAAGAGTTGTTATTACTCCTCGTGGACCAGACCCAATTTTGTTTGGAATCCGAGGCGAAACCCCCGAAGCAGTTCTTAAGGCATTTAGTATAGTTAAGCCCAAAGAACCAGTGGAACGCTGGATGATATTCCGCAGCAACCAAGGCACTGACGCCCACTTAACCCATTTTGAAAACCTAAACAAACTTTTACCTTACAGTTCTGTAATCGTTAAGGGAGAAGTTTCGAAAGATCCCCGAATTATCCCTTTACGTCATGTTATCTTTTCAATAAAAGATAATTCTGCCGAAGTGGATTGCGTTGCGTTTGAACCAACAGGCAACCTACGTAAAATAGCACGAGAACTAATCATCGGCGACATTGTTGAAGTTTATGGCGCCGTACAGAAGGCGAAAGCTAACAAAACACTAACGATTAACCTTGAAAAAATAAGAATACTCAATCTTGCCCAAAAAACTCGGTTAGAAAACCCTATTTGCATTAATTGTGGCAAACACCTAAAATCTATGGGAAAAATCCAAGGTTTTCGTTGTGAAAAATGCGGTAGTAAATATCCACAAGTAAAGAAAAAAGATACAATTATTCCTCGAACCCTTAAAACCGGTTTGTATTTAACATCCACGCGGTCTCAACGTCATCTCACTAAACCAATTAGTCGATACGGGCAAGAAAAGACTGATGCGTCAAGTTTCTGTTTGGTAGATGAATGGCATTCGCCATAGTATTAATCCGTTATTTTTTCTGCATAATGCTTTAAATTCTTCAAGCTCGTAAACCCCTTCTCACAGGACAGAGGTTATCCTTCATGGTTGAACAAAGTTTCCCACCATCAGCTTACGAGCTTCCCTTCTTTAAAAAAGAAGGTTTTGTCCGTAAGCATTGCCCAAAATGCGGTGAAAATTTTTGGACCCAGAACCAAAAGCAGGAGACTTGTGGTGAATCTGGTTCTGATGAATGCGGTTGCTACACTTTTCTTGGAACCCCAGCTACAATAAAGAAATATACACTTTCTGAAATGAGGGAAGCTTTCCTATCTTTCTTCGAGAGAAATGGACATACTCGGATCAAACCTTATCCGGTTGTAGCCCGCTGGCGAAAAGACATATACCTAACCCACGCCAGCATCATCGATTTCCAACCATACGTTACTGAAGGAATTGCTCCTCCACCTGCCAATCCTTTGGTGATTTCTCAACCTTGCATCAGATTAACAGACATATCCAACACCGGACCAACTTTTGGTAGGCATTTGACCATTTTTGAAATGGGTGGAGCACATGCTTTCAATTACCCACAAAAAGAGGTCTATTGGAAAGATGACACAGTTCGTTTCCACCATCTTTTTGCAACAGAATGTCTCGGTATTAAGTCTGAGGAAGTCATTTACAAGGAAGGAGTTTGGGTGGGCGGCGGAAACGCGGGTCCAGATGTGGAGTGCATTGTTCGTGGTTTAGAAGTGGGTACCCTTGTGTTTATGCAGTACAAGGTTGTTGGCGATGACTTTGTTGAGTTGCCTATTCGAACAGTTGACACCGGATATGGAATTGATCGTTTCGCTTGGATCAGTCAAGGTGTATCAAGTGCTTTTCAAGCAATTTACGGTGACTTAGTTGACAAAGTAATAAATATGGCTGGAATAACTAACGTCGACGACGACTTTTTAACATGTGTAGCAAAATACTCAGGTATAGTCAGTGTTGACAAACGTGCAAATCGTCTTGTTGCCAGAAAACGTGTTTCCGAATTAACTGGAATCGATCTGGACACTCTCGATAGAGTTCTAATTCCCATAGAAAACGCTTGGGCAGTAACCGACCACACCAAAACACTAAGCTTCATGCTATCCGAAGGCGTCGTGCCCTCAAACATCCAAGAAGGATATCTTGCACGGCTGCTGTTCCGACGGGTTTACCGTCTTATGCGCGCGCTCAACATTGAGCCCAACAGACTCTACGACATTATCGATTTGCAAGTAAACTATTGGGGAAAAGATTTTCCACAAATAAAAGAGATGCGAAACGAAATCATTGAAATGCTCAAATTAGAGGATGAAAAATTCAAAGAGACCCTTAAACGTGGCGAAGGAATGGTAAAACGTATCGCAACTGAGCTCAAGTCTGAGGGGAAAGGTAAACTTCCAACGGATAGACTCACAGAGTTGTATGATTCCCATGGGTTACCGCCTGAAATCGTAAAACAAGCTGCTGAGAAAGAAGGGGTCGAAGTTGAAGTGCCTGAAAACTTCTATGCGCTTATTGCAAATCGTCATATGCAGATGCCTAAACCTGTTGAGGAAGATGAAGTGAAGGCAGAGCAGAACCTTGAGAAAGTTGCTGAGGAATTGCCCGCTACCGAGCTGCTGTATTATAATGATGTTTACATGAAAGAATTTGATGCTAAAGTCCTTAAGGTTTTGGAGGGCATCTATATTGTACTTGATGGTACATGTTTCTATCCTGAAGGGGGAGGTCAACCCCACGATGAAGGCTGGATCATAAGCGAAGACAACAAATTTGAAGTAGTTGATGTGCAGAAAATTGGGAAAGTCATCGTTCACAAACTCAACACGCCTGCAACATTCAAGGAAGGAAGCACAGTCCATGGTATGCTCGACTGGGATAGACGTTACTCGCTAATGAAAGCCCATACCGTTACACACCTAATCAATGGAGCAGCCCGCAGAGTATTAGGCGAGCATGTTTGGCAATCAGGAACACAAAAAGGTCTGGAAACCTCTCGCCTTGATATTACTCATTATCGAAGATTAACCCAAGAAGAAATTTACAAGATCGAAACGCAAGCCAACAAAGCAATAGCTGCTAACATGAAAGTTGAAACTACTTGGTTGCCCCGAAATGAAGCAGAAGCACGCTATGGTTTCCGTCTTTATCAGGGTGGTGCAGTGCCGGGCAAAGATATTCGCGTTGTCAAAACAGGTAATTGGGATGTAGAGGCATGCGCCGGAACACATCTTGGCACCACAAGCGAAGTGGCCTTTGTCAAAATTGTCTACACCGAACGCATCCAAGACGGAGTTGAACGACTTGGTTATGCGGTTGGGCTTAAAGCGCTCAAATATGTCCAAGAACAAGAAAGTCTGTTAATTAAGGTCTCTGAGGCATTAACTTCTCCAATAGATAAACTTGATAAGACTGCAGAAAAAATTGTTCGTGAACTTAAAGAGGCTAATGCAGAGAAACGCCGTTTAATCAAAGAGTTAGCTGAAAAGGAAAGCTTAGCTGGGCAAATGCAAAACTCAAAAGATATATTAGAATTTGGCGGGGTCGCGATTGTGAAACGTGATTTCGGTGAAGTAGTAGACGTTAACCGAATGCTGCAAACCGCAACTGAAATCATAAAGCAAAATGACGCTACAGTTACACTGTTTTTTGGCTCAGATGGAAAAACCTGTAGATTATTGGTTATGGCAGGTGATGCAGCACTTCAAAAAGGCATTAATGCAGACAAAATAGTCAAAGAGGTATCCCTGATTTTCGGAGGCGGCGGCGGCGGAAGAACCAACTTTGCTCAAGGAGGCGGAACCAAACCAGAAAAAATCAAAGAAGCTGTGAAGGCAGCTGAAGAAGCAGCAAAGAAACAGCTAAAAAATAGCTCCGCTTAAAACAAAAAACATACACTAAAGCAACCCTTACACCTCTAAAAATTACCTCTATATTTTCAGGAAAAACCTCAAATTGACAGGAACTAACTATTTTGACAATGGATAACACAAAAAATACTCAGCGAGAAAAAAAAGTTGAGGAACAACAGAAACACTTCAAACAGCCAACAATAGATAGTCTGGCATACCAATTTGACATCCAAAAATCAATAAACAAGGAAAAACCCAAGAAAACAATAGTTATCACTGGAATTACTCATATCCCAAAAGAAAACGAGTTAGGTATTAAAATTTGGTTCGACTTATTGCCTTCAAAAGCTTCATTTTCCAAAATAACATTAGACATATACTTTCAAGACCATTTACTCAATTCAGCAACACTTGGCATACCACAAAGCTTACTTCTAAACGATAGTTTCGAGCATTCCTTAGTGTTAGACATGAAAGGAATACGCGAAGGAGACTACATAATCAGGGTTGAAATATACGAGTTATGGGAAGCAAATGAAAAACTAAACTTCACTTCCGAAGAAAGAATCATGCATTATGTACCTATAACTAGAGAAGAAAGATTAGTTAAAATTCCAACAGTAAAGAGCGTTGCTGACACCGACTTGGCAGTTGTTTCATCTGCTGCAAAGGGAATTTTTGGCGAATTAAATGATGACTTGAGAAGAGAATCAGAAAGCAAAAGAGACCAATGGTAAAGCGCATCCTGTAATCTTATTCCACTCTGGAAAACAGTTAAAACGGTCTTATGACTTAATCTGTAAGGCGACGTCTAATGGACGCATTTAAGGTAACAATCATTGTAGCTGTACTGGCTTCTCTAGCTGTTTTAGGGGGCATTGTAGTCATTAGTCAGGATGCTATAGATAATGCAAAAATCCCCGAAGTCCAAAAAGACAAAGTCGTTTCTAAAACCGTTATTGTAGAGGGTTATCCAGCAAACTTTTCCGTTACACTTGATAGCGGTCAAATACTGTACATTTTAGAGAACTCAGCTCTTTATGATAGCATATTGATTAATCAGACTTACCAATTTGATTGTCGACTAGATTCCAAACAACAAATAATTTTTATAGAGACAGCAACAATACAAGACAAAATTGCGTAGAAGTCTTTTAGTCCATAAATGGAAGAATCTTTTTCTAGAAAAAAGGATCTTTTACGCTAAGACGTTTAGGTTTATCAAAATAAAGACGCTAATGTAGATCAAGAAGAAAACACTAAAGAATTTGTGATAATTTTGATTTTTTGTCACAACTGCAACTATGCTCAAAACAGTCATCAACAGAATTGTAATAATGTATAGTGGTCCTTGAGTTAGTAAATGCGGGACTCCCTTAAGCAAAGTATCCACAAAGTCTAATGGCGGAAGCATAGCCGCCAAAGCAAAAAACCAACGGTGATCCTCATAATAGTTCTCCTTAAAATTCATTATTGGCTCCTCGAAAGGATCAGGAAACAAAATAACTGTTAACAAGAATGAAACAGTTGGCGTTAAGAGCAAAAACATGAAAAGCGGAAAAGTCCACGTAGGCTGCGGTTCCCAACGGAACATTACCCACCAATTTAAACCCATAAACAAAAAAACGTTAAGACTCCAAAGCAAATGAACCCAATAAGTATGGACCTTTTCTCTCTTCTCTAAAATTCTTCCTATCCCAGTAAGGAGTCTAGTTATGCCTAGGGCAATGATTATTGAAGGTACGATGGATATGTAGGAGAAAGCATCCATGCTTTCGCTCAGCCAGCAATAAAGCAAAAATATGAAGATGCATATTTAACATTTGCTTAGAAACCCATTTTTGCTTTAGAATTAGAGGGAAAGTGTTTTCTATTCTTTTTTAGCTTTCCATTCTTCTACCATGCGTTTTACTTTCTTTTCCAACTGCAACTCATATTCATGTTCTTGTACCATAGGTGGAAGTGCGTCTTCCTTTACCAACTCACTTGGTTGAACAATACGTCTTTCTCCAGCTTTAACAGGGACATTTTCACCCTCTAAACAATCCTTAAAATCTTCCAAGGCTTCCACGATCCAGTAGCCCTCGCTTTCTGTTATAATTTTGACTTTATTTTTTCCTTTATAATAGTAGAAAGGATCCAAAGAATTTCACAATAACTAGTTTGTTTGAGGGTAAATAACTCTTACTCATGGCTCTTATAGAGTGCACTAAAGTCTTTTTTAATACAATTCATGCGTTAAAGAGGTTAGACAATAAGAAGATGCAACCACTCCAGAGACATGATGAAGCAAGACAAATTTATTAAAAATCATAGAAGTATGCCTCGAAAACTCCCTTAAACTACTACTTCGAGACTTCGAAGACAACGAAAATCTCGCTGCAACCTCCAAGTCGGTCAATTTAAACAAGATTTTATTATTATAACGCTTCTTCGACTATCGAAAAATCAACAAACCAACATCACTAATTTTTGAGAACTCCAAATGTTCGTTCACTAATACGTGCATTAAACAAAAAAGCAATATTTAGTGAAACAACAAGGTTAACTTTGTTTACACGCAGATTTTATGAATTTTGTTGAATCGATCGATATCCGAATAAGTTCTTTCGCAAAACTATTGCAATTTGTTGCCATCTACTTGTGATGCAAATATATCAAGTTTGTTTTACAATTCAACTACGCTTCTGATAGCTGCAACGAATATGTTCAGTCTTGATTTTAAATGCAATAAGAACAAAATCAATATTTTCTAGAATACTATGCCTAGGCTTCTGGATTTGCTGCCCTTACTCTAACAAGCTATGTCATGAAATATGTTTGGACGTTTAGCAATTAGTCGTTGACGGTTTCTAAGATTTGAGTTTTTTTGCAAAGATTTGAGATAGCAAGCATAATTGGCGGCATTGTAAAAATACTAAATACCCGCGTGTACTTGGCCGCACCAGCTTTTTGGATGTTATTCACATTTCCGTCCCCGCGTAAGTACCCATCGATAAAAGCCTTAGCAATGGACTCAGCTTTGTTGCTACTACTGAAAGGTTGGAGGTGATGCCCACAATAATAAAGAAAAACTGCTATATCCCACGCTTTATCTCCACCCTGTGTAGCTTGTTCAAAATCAATTAGGAAAATCGTTCCGTCTTTTTTAATTAACATGTTTTCTGGTTTAGTGTCGCCCAAAACAATATTTCGGGAATGAACTTTAGCAAAAATTTCTCCAACTCTGTCAATTAAATCAAGCTCAGCTGAAGTATCTTGACCAATTTCTGCTGCAGCTATTCGTTTAACGGCTTGACTTAAGCTTTCTCCTTCTATAAACTCCATAAAAACCAAACGTTGTGAATTACTTACATGTAAAATCTTGGGAACGTTGAAGCCTTCTGCCCTTAGCAATTCGTTGATTGCGCATTCTTTGGAGAGACGCGCTTGACCTGAAACTGCAAATGATCGAGCTCCAAAAGACCACAATGACAGCGGGAACCATTTGAATCCTGCCCAATCTTTGAATCGTTTAGCTAAGACTTTTCGTTCAGCTTCGTCGATGTGTGCTTTAATTAAATAGACGTCGTTTAACATTCCGCCGACTGGTTCTACCTGGATGTCGCCGTCATGTCCTTTTAATAACATTTTTTTTGCGAACCCTTTAATGTTAACCCTATCTGACAATGAAACCAATCCTTCACTTGTCGGTATATATACGTACTTCTGTGGGTCAATAAACTTGCACCCAAAATTAATTTGACGCACCCAATTAATTCTCTGAGTTTTCAAAAAAGTTTCCGTATTGTGCGAGACAATGCTCATTAATTGCGGTAAAACTCCAAATATTGATGTAAATAAAGTTCTGGGCGCGTTTTTTGACATATTTATAAAACGCTTTTTTGGGTTTTGAACTTTTGAAATGACTTTTTGGGAAATATTTACATAGCCATTAGAGAAACTAATTTTTCCTTCTGCTTCAAGTTGTTGCAGGGCGTTCTTATAGCCGCTGAGTTCTTGATCCTCGTTCTGCTCAAGGCACCCCATCAATCCAGCTAAGTCATAGGCTAATAAAGGGAAAACCCGTATACGGTTAAGATAAACCTCGTACAAGAAATATTGCGGTTTAATTTGGATTTGATTTGCTAGTTCGGGGAAATTTAACGCTAAGTTCTCGATTAACTCAAGAACTAGGCGTTTTTTTAATTCAATTTCTTTTTCATGCAAATATTTTTTGCCGAGAAGAGGCAAATACGGAAAAATGAGTTTGCTTGCAAAAGCTTCTCCTAATAACCCTCTTTCTACGTCGCGTTCGAAAATCCATTGGTCAACTGCAAAGATAAAAAATGTCTTGCCATTAATTGCCTTTAGATAGCTAATCATCCTTGGGGGATAATCGTGAATAACAAGCATAACTTCCTGAATTGTTCGCTCAAAAGATGTTTTAGTGGAATATATATCAACATATGCAACGGATGAGATGGTGGATGAACCAGCAAGGTGTCTACAAAAATCGAGTACTTGATTGTCTAATCCATTGGTTTTGCCGCTATTATTTTCTTTCAATTGTCCACCAAAGCATATAGAAGAAAATATAAAATGATGTATTTAAAACGAGTTTGTTTAAGTCAAGTTATTATTTAATTTTATCGAGTAAAGCAAGTCAAGATAAAAATGGCAAAATCACCTCATTTTGTTTCCTGCGAAGTAATCTCGATGAAAAAGCTTTTATCTTTATTAAACTCACAGAAAATTAGAGGAAAAAAATGACTTTAGAAACAAGCAAAACTTTAGGTGGTATCGGGGCGATCCTTCTTTTCATCGGCGTAATACCCTTCATTCAATACATTTGGATCTTAGGACTTGTAGGCATTGTTCTAGTTTTAGCGGCTTTGCATGGCTTAGAATCATTTTATAGTTCAAAAGGTATTTTTAGCAATGCAATCTACGGCATCATAACTGGCGTCGTTGGAGTAATCATCGCAGTAATAGTAGCTGTCGCTTCTTTAATTGCAAACATTGGGAACATTAAAGATTTCATATCAACTGTCTATCCTGGCTGGAACGGTGATTGGTCCACCCTCTCTGGCTTATCACCAACAACCGCTAACGTCAACCCGTCGGATCTAATCCCTCTCATTTCAGGATTAATCATAGCATTTGTAGCAGTTTTTGTAGTCATCTGGGTCTTTGGGATCATTGCAACCTTCTTTATTAGAAGATCACTAACACAAGTGAAGGACAAAACAAACGTAGGTTTGTTTGGAACTGCAGGCATAATTCTTTTCATTGGCGCAATCTTGATTATCGCAGTTGGATTCGGATTTTTGCTCATGTGGATAGCAATCTTGCTTCTTGCAATTGCCTTCTTCACCATAAAAACCCCAACGCAGTCAATGTCATCCGCAATGCCTCCACCACCTTAATTCTTCCCTTTTTTTGTTTTTATAGTCTATACCAGCCGTGGGATAGTCTAAACTTAAAACCTGAAAATAATCATATGATCCGCGGTCCTCCGTCGGCAGCTAGCTGAAACCAATAACTGAATTGTTTTTCTTTTCTTTATCGAAACTATCCTTTCCTTTTGCGGTATTTTTCTGAGTCAGCTTCTTTAGCTTCAGCCATCAACACTACATCTCTAACTGTAGTCGGCTTGTTTGTAGCCTTCAAAAAATCTTTTCCTCTCCATCCACATTCCCGGCATTCATATTCAGGTGGAGTAAAGCCCATATGAGAAAACATATCTCCACTCATGGAACTAACCCTTCGAATTCGTGGGCTCTTACATTTAGGACAGACTGCAATATCAACATGTTTTCCTTCTTTTTCCAGATTGTCTAAAGTTTCAACTAATTCAGACAATAGTTTGCTTTCAACTTTCTCTGTTTCTAGGACTGTTATCTGTCTTTTTCTCTTCTTTTTTTTCTTTTGTTTTTGTTCTGTTTCACCCAATGCAGTCAGGCTCACAACTAAAGGGACAAATATGTTCTTATAAGGATTAAGAAGTCTATTATTCCTTTTTCGATTGTTGTTTTCTATTTACAAGCTTTTGATAGTCACATGATAGGTCATATGCGGTATTATTTTGGATTACGCTTGGATTACTAATTTTAAGCGAGCATATTTTTAACTGTATAGCTTAAGTTTTTGTTGATAGTTAAAGGTGAGATCGTGATCATATCAGTGTCAACAGAAATTTTTTGTCTTTCTAAATATGTTTGATGTAGACGCGTGCGTTTTGTGTATTCTTAGAAGTCTTTAAAAATCCATTCAAATGAATAAGGCTAAAGCATCTTTTGCAGTAAATTATCACTTCATGTAGCTCATTGTTCCTCATTGCAATATCGTGAATAACGTAGTTAGCTTCTGATTGGTCGTCTGGGGATATTTTCATTCCGCAGTTAGGGCATTTGAAAGAGCCATCTTTGCTAGTTCTGGATACATCTATCTTGTATGCCTTAATTTGCTGGGTTCTCTTTTGTACCAACTTAGTTTCCCTCAAGTCTCACCTGAACCTTGTTACCTTATTAATTGATTTTTCATAATTTCGTGCAAATATCTCCCAAATTAAACCCCAATGAAAAAAGGTTAACCTCAAAAACAGGGTCTTGGGTGCAATAGGATTCTTCTTTAAGCGAGGTGTATCTTGTTGACGAATGTTTTTTGCTTCTATAAGAAAACGGTAGTGGCAGAATTGGAAATAATCTTATTAGCTTTCCAAAGGTAGGCACCGTAAAAGAGATCTAATAATTTTTTTAGTGGCATTTCATATATTTGCTGTTTGGAAAAGCCTTCCTTACACATAATTTGCAAAATTTCTTTTTCTAAGAGCGCTTTTTCAGAGCAGCAGTTAAAATTTGAATTTTTCATTTCGCGCAAAAAAGTTGCAAATGTTTCCTGCAAACAGATTCCTTCTCCTTACACTAATAAAAGCACAATTTTCTATAAATCAATATGCTTTTAGTGATTGAATGATGAAAAATTGGCTAAATAAGATGGATAGTTTTTCTATTGGATTTTTAGGGAAAATTTTTTAAACGAAAATTAAAGAATAAAGAATTAAAAAAAAGGCTGTCTGTAGCAATTTCATTAACAGTTGCATTGCTATGTTTGTTTTCCTCAATGGAATTAGTTCTTGCGAACATAACGATTGATTATACGCTTCCAACTATCTGGTTAATTATCATCGGGGGAGTTGTGTTTTTTTGGCGCTTGTCGGGTGGATAATTTTTGACTGGCCACGTCATCGAGAAAAAAAGTAATATTTGAGATTTTGAATGTTTCAGGTTAAGATATCAAAAAGTTGGTTTATGGGTTAAGAAAGATAAATTGTAAGTTTCATTGGTGTTTGACGTTTTTGTTGGTTTATTGACGGCGTTATTTTTATCAATTCTTATAGAGTGTGTCATTGCATTCGCGTTTGGATTTAGAGAGAGAAACTTATTTCTTGCAGTTGCCACGATAAATCTAATTACAAACCCAATCCTGAATTACTCGATATTGGTTATCCAAAGTCTTAACTTGTTTCGAGTTGATTTTTTCGTTTTATTAATTTTCGAGTTTGGTGTTGTGGTTGTTGAGTGGAAATTGCTAGCTTTTTCTGCATTTGGAAAAGCTAAAAAACTGCTATTACTTTCTTTGGCTATGAATTCATGCTCCTTCGTTTCAGGTTTACTTATTTTCGCTTTAGTATAGCTTTTTTGTGTTGACGTTAAAAAGATGACTTTTTCCATGTTAATCCTATTGGACTGCTATATTGTAGGATTCTCAGGTTTTCTTTTCTTGCGTTCGATACTTTCTTGTTGGCGATGTATAGTTTTACTTCTTCGGGTTTGGCTGTGTTGCAGTTTCGCTCTAAGTGCTTTAGTTCTTTTACTACTCTTTGAATGGTTGTTGATTCATAGGCTTCTTTTTTCATCCAGATCATTATATTTGCTATGTTGAGTTTTCCTATATCTGGGGGGTCTTTGGTTTCCTGTTGGAGTTGTTTTAAGAGTTCTTTTACGATTTTTTTGTTCATTCATTTTCATCTTTCCCTTACCAAAACCCTAAAGTTACTGGGACGGTGTTTGATTCGTTGGGGGATGATGTCGCCGTCCCAGCCTTAGGGC
>Ga0315535_1000543_pt1 | contig 26793 bp, 27 predicted proteins | sample SalMarSW160220MG_2_FD_203092 | JGI IMG/M metagenome (GOLD analysis project Ga0315535, IMG submission 203092) | Salt marsh sediment microbial communities from the Plum Island Ecosystem LTER, Massachusetts, United States - Salt Marsh Sediment SW1602-20 ... | reverse complement strand
CGGGAATGGTAGTGAGCACGAGTCCGATCCAATGCGGCGACTTGCGCGCCGAACGGACACGGTTGAGACTTGTCAAAGTGAACCTGCCGATCTCCTTCCTGTCGGACTTCGGGCACGACGACGAGTTCGTCGGAGTCGTGCACGGGGTCCTCGCCAAGCTTGCGCCCGACAGCAGAGTGATCGATGTTGGACACGAGCTCCCCCGCGGGGGGGTGCGGCCCGCTGCCCTCTCCCTCCTCAGGGCGATTCACTATCTGCCCGAGGGCGTGGCGCTGGTCGTCGTCGATCCGGGGGTGGGTACCGCGCGGCGGGCGATCGCCGCTCGAACGGCGTGGGGATACTTCGTTGGACCCGACAACGGTGTGATGTCGCCGGCCGTGGCCATGGTCGGCGGTGCCGAACACACCGTCGCGATCGAGAACCCTGATGCGATGATCCCAAGCTCAGGCGCAACATTCGCCGGTCGGGATGTGTTCGCGCCTACGGCGGCACTCCTCTCGTCGGGCGATGCAACGCTCGAGGATTTGGGGCCACCTGTAGATGCCGACTCGATCTACCCGCTCATCCTTCCCCTTCCCGAGGTAGGAGGGGGCACGGTCCAGGGGGAGGCATGGTGGGTGGACCACTACGGCAACGTCCAATTCAACATCGCGCCCGAGGACCTGCGCTCGATAGGCGCATCCGAAGGCGGAGAGCTGATGCTCATCGTGGGCAGTCGACGCCATCTCATCAGGTGGGCGACCGCCTACGGGGAAGTCGGTGAGGGTGAGCCTCTGCTCTACACGGACTCGAGCGGAATGATCGCCGCAGCGGTGCGGGGCATGCGCGCCGACGAGCGCTTCGGGATCGGTGATGGAACAGCGGTCATGATCGCCGCGGAGTAGGGGAACGGGCGACCGCCGCTGGGGCGGGCTGGGAGGCTTACCTTTCAAAAAACCTCAGATTGAACGTGCCTGAGGTCTTTTCGAGCGACGGTTCGCCCCGTTGCCCCGCGGACACGAGGTCCGCATGGACGCTGTCGTCCACCGCGCGGATATCGGCAGGGAGCGGCGGGAGCTTGAGAGAATTCTGCGAGAAGTTCACCCGCCTTCCGTCAGATGGCGGGAGTGCTTTCGGAGGGGCAGGTTTCAAAGGGTAGAGTACCGGCGAGATGCTGAGAATGGATCAACGCCACAGGGGCCTCGGCCTTGTTGCGCTTTTCGGCGGTTTGGTACTCGTTGCCGTTGCCGCGGTGGTCGTGAGCAAGGCGAATCCGGCGTTGTCGTCGCTCGACGCGGTTGTCGTCAGCATCGGTCTGCTCGCGGTGCTCATCGGCGCGCTACTCGTGCTGTTGGGGGTCGCGTACTGGCTCGCCGGACGTGACTCGACGTGGCCGATCGCCACGGCACGAGCGGTCCTGGTCGCGGGCGCCGTCGTCCTGACATTCGTCGTGGTCCCTGCCATGTGGATGTACGCCATGCGGCTTCTGGGGCCTGAATGGGCGAAGGATCTCGTATCCCTGCTGTACCTCGCAGTTGCACTCGTTGCCACAGTCACGATCCTTCGAACTCCCAAGAAACGAACGGGACCCTCCGGGGTCTCCGCCTATGGTCGAACCCTGGTCAGGCGATAGGAGGAGAGAGGTGACGCAGGAGCAACACTCCCCCCTGATCCACCCGGCGAGAGTCGGGCCGTATGAAGTACGGTTCTCCTACACATTCGGCCTGGGTGGCATCAGCATCGGCCTGCTCGTTGTGCTGGTGATCACGGGATTGCTCTTGAGCTTCGGGTACCGGCCCGCGCTCCAGAACGCGTACACCGACGCCACCGTTCAGACTGCATATCCGCTGTTTCTGCGGAGTCTCCACCGGTGGTCCGCATACCTGCTCGTCATCACGTCGTTCCTCCATATGATCGTGGTGTTCGTTCATGGCGCATATAAGGCCCGGCGCCGTGCGAACTGGGTCATTGGCGTTGTGCTGCTGCTCGGGGTGGTTGCGCTCACGATCACCGGCAGCGTTCTGCCGTGGGATCAGGCGGCACAGGCGACGCTCTCGGTCGTCAACGCCGTGCTCCAGTCGATTCCCCTTCTCGGTCGAGCGCTCGCGCAGGCGTTCTTCGGACCCACCCTCGCTGCCACGCTGCTGCGAGCGTACGTCTTCCATGTCATCCTCCTGCCGTTCGTGTTGATCGCGCTCACCGGCCTCCATCTGTGGAGAGTCCGCAAAGACGGACTCTCGGAGCCCGAGGACTCGTGATGCCGGAGATTCCCGAAGAGCTGCGTCACCGGATCGCCGCTGCCCAAGCGAGGGCTCTCGGTGAGGACGCTGGGGACATTCCGGCGACATCTGTCGGCGAGTTGGATCCACGATCTCTTCCGGAAGGCGCTGCCCCACTGGTCGCCGGCCCGACAGAGATACCGACCGGCCTCCTCGAGCGGGTCAAGGAGGCGCGCCGCGAGGCCGTCGACAGCCTGGGGCCCGCACCAGAACGGCGTGCAGTTCCGAAGCAGGATGTGCCGAGAGTCACACCTGAGCGGATTCCGGTGGCGCAACCGTCGGCACCGGCGCCCGAGGCGCAGGAGACTGCCGCCGCGATCGAGGCCCCGCCGGTGGTGCAGCCCGCGACTCCCGCAGCGACGGCCGGCATGTCGCTCGAGCAAGCCGCCGAGGTGCTCGGCATGCCCGAGAAGCTCTTGCGTCGCTCCGTCGATGCGAAAGCGAAGGCGCTGGGTGTGTCGTTCGATGATGCGCTGGCCGGAATGCTCGGCGGGACCGCACCGGAAGCGCCGGCTGCCGCCGAGCCGGTGGCAGCCGCAGCAGACACGGTCGAGACCGCACCGCAACCATCTGCTCCTCCCTCTGGCGAAGCATCGGCCGCGGAGGAAGCACCCGCGGCCTCCACAGCGGGTATGTCGTTCGAGCAGGCCGCCGAGGCCCTCGGGTATCCGGAGAAGCTGTTCCGCAGGTCGGTCGAAGCGAAGGCGAAGGCGGAAGGTGTGTCGTTCGATGCGGCACTTGCCGGGATGCTTGGTGGAGTTGCTCCGGCTGCGCCCGCCGCCGCCGCACCAGCGCCCGCCGCCGCCGCACCGGCGCCCGCTGCGTCCGCTCCTGTTGCGCAAACGCCGGCGCCCGCGACGGCCGCCGTCGAGCCTCCTCCGGCTCCGGCCCCCTCCGCCCCGGCGGGCGGTGCAGCCGGTATGTCGTTCGAGCAGGCCGCCGAGGCCCTCGGGTATCCGGAGAAGCTGTTCCGCAGGTCGGTCGAAGCGAAAGCGAAGGCGCTGGGTGTGTCGTTCGATCAGGCACTCGCAGACATGGTTGGGGAGAGGAGCGGTGGCGCACCGGCTCCTGCGGCGGCAGCTCCTGCCCCGCAGCCCGCAGCCGTCCAGCAGCCCGCAGCCGTCCCGCAGCCCGCGGCAGCCGTGCCGACCTCGGATGCCGTCGTACCTGAGGTTTCCGCGGCCGCCGAGGTCGTCCCCGTTGTGCCCGCGCCGGCCGAAGAGACACCCGCAGAACAGACCGAACGACCAACCGTGGAGGCGAAGCAGCTCTACCGGGTGGAGCTGGTCACGGCTGTGATATCGGCGGTCATCCTCGCGTTGCTGGCGCTCGCCGGTCCCGCGCCCGTCTTCCGTCAGGCCGGCGGAAGTGCAGATCCGTCCAAGATCCCCTGGTACCTCGTGTGGGTGGCGCAGCTGTTCGCATGGATGCCGCGAGACGCCGCCGGTTTCTTCGCACCGCTCCTCGTGATCATTGGTCTCTTCGCCGTCCCATTCGTCGACAGGAACCCAGATTCGACTCCGTCGCATCGACGCTTCGCGATCGCGTTGTTCGGCGTCTTCGTCGCAGTGTTGGTAGTGCTCACGGTAATCGGGCTGATCAGCCGGCCCGGCGGCTTCGGGTGGCCCTGGTCATGAGTCCGACCGACATCATCTCGGTCTCGGTGATCGTGCTCGTAGTGCTTGCTGGAGCCGGGATCGCAGCGATGGTCTCGAGGCGCTAGAGCGCCTGTCGTCGCGCGGTCACGTAGTAGCTCAATGTGTGCAATTCGGTCGCGAGGTCGATATGTCGCACGAACACGCTTCTCGGGACGTGGAGAAGCGTCGAGGCGAACGACAAGATCCCGCAAACGCCCGCGGCGACGAGATGATCTGCTGCGTTCTGCGCCGCTCCCGTCGGGACGGCGATGATCCCGAGCACGCAGCGAAGACCGGCCAGGTCCGCTTGCATCGCATCGACGTGCTTGACCGTCATGTCGCCGATTCGGTTTCCGACGACTGTCTCCGAGATGTCATAGATGCCCACCACACGCAGTTCGCTCTCACGGAACCCGTCATACGTGACCAGAGCCGAGCCGAGGTGGCCCGCGCCGATGATCACGATGTCCCGTGATTGATCGAGGCCGAGTGTCCCCCTGATCTGGGCGCGAAGGGTATCGACATCGTATCCAATTCCACGAGTGCCGTGCGAGCCGAGATGGGAGAGGTCCTTTCTCACCGTCGCGGCGGTCTCATCGGCAAGCCGGGCCAGATCAGATGAAGAGATCGTCGGCGAGCCTCCCGCGAACTGCTCTAGACAGAACAGATAGCGAGGCAGTCGGTTGATCGTCGGCTGGGGCACGTGCACGATGCGTCCCACGATATTCCGGGGTATCAGAGGGTCGAAATCCGCGAGTGGTCGCGGTGGTCGACCCCGCATGCCGAGGTTGCGGGGAGGCGCAGCACTTCCACGACCCGCTATACCCCTAGAGGGTATAACATCGCGGCCGTGCGAAGACTCGTCACCATCAGCATCCTGTTTGCACTCGTCCTCGCCTCCTGTGGCGGGACGGTCACGCAGCAGATCGGCACCGTCACGCCGCAGCAGGCTTACGAGGCGATCCAGGCCAATCAGGGTGACCCCAACTTCGAACTGATCGACGTGCGCACCCCGGACGAATACCAAGCGGGGAGGATCGCCGGTGCCATCGACCTGAACTTCTACGCTGCGGACTTCCAGCAGCAATTGGGCCGGCTCGACCGCAGCAAGCAGTATCTGATCTACTGCCGCACGGGCAACCGGAGCGGACAGACGCTCACCATCATGCAGAACCTCGGCTTCAAGAACGTCGAGGACATCGGTGGTGGTATTGCCGCGTGGGTCCAGCAGGGACTGCCCATCGTTCCCTGACAAGTAGGCTGACGGGCCGGATGTCAGCGCACACGGAGGTTCTCGTCGTCGGGGCTGGGCCGGCAGGTTCGGCTGCCGCCTTCTGGCTGGCCGAAGCGGGGCATTCGGTCACCGTCCTCGAGAAGAAGACCTTTCCGAGAGACAAGACCTGCGGCGACGGACTCACACCCCGTTCCGTCAAGGAGCTCCTTGATATGGGGTTCGACTTCTCGACGCCGACGTTCCATCGTGTCGATGGGCTTCGTTCCTACGCCGGTGACGACCTCAGCCTCGAGATGAACTGGCCCGACCATCCCATCTACCCGAACTGGGGAGGGATCATCAGGCGGCGTGACCTCGACGCCCAAGTGGCCGGGCTCGTCAAGGACAAAGGCGTGACCGTTGTCGAGCACACGGAGGCGACGCCGGTCGTGAGCGATGGACGGCTGGTGGGTGTCCAGGCCGGTGAAGAGCTGGTGACGCCCCGAGCGGTTGTCGTGGCGGACGGCTCTCTCTCCCGGTTCGGCAGGGCGCTCGGCAGCTCACGTCGCAGGGATTACCCGATCGGCATGGCGCTGCGCGGCTACTACTCGAGCCCCCGATCTGACGACCGCTTCATGGAGAGCCAACTCGACATCCGCGACGAAACAGGGGCGCAGATGCCCGGCTACGGATGGATCTTTCCGTTGGGGGATGGGAATGTGAACGTTGGTGTCGGTTTGCTGTCGACCTTCGCGAGGTGGAAGCAGACCAATACCACGAAAATGATGGACACGTACGTGCGCACCGCGCCTGAGTACTGGGATCTGGAAGGGCCGCACGCCAAACCCATGGGCGGCAAACTCGCGATGGGATTGTCCGTCGGCCCGCTGGCTGGGCCGAACTGGGTGATCGCCGGCGACGCCGCAGGCATGATCAACCCCTGGAACGGCGAAGGCATCGCATACGCGTACGAGACGGGTCGGCGGGCCGCCCGCCACGTACACGAAGCCCTCGCCGCGGATGACCTCTCGCTCCTTCAGCGGTACCCGCAGGAACTGCAAGACGAGTACGGCCTCTACTACCGAATGGCGAGAATCTTCGTTCGCGCCATCGGCAAGCCGAAGGTGATGTGGGCACTGACCCATGCCGGTCTACGGTCCAGGCCCCTGATGGAGTGGGTGCTCAAGGTGATGGCGAATCTCCTCGACGAGTCCGAGCGGGGCATCGGAGAACTCGCCTACTCGATGCTCGAACGGATGGTCAAGGTCGCGAGAACTGCCTGAGGCGGGCTTCGTCCGCCGTTCTGAGCAACCGTTCTATGGTCGGAGCCCGGCCACAGCTGCCGTCAGATCACAGGGCGAGCAGGGTCGCCTGGTTCGCGATTGTTGGCGAGACGCGGCGCGAATCGCATTGGAACCCTGGGGCGAGTCCCTCTCCTGATCCCATGACCGAGGGTCGAAGACCGCTCGCGTAGCGAGCCTCACAGCCTCCCCGCGTCGATGATGCGCTGAAGGAACTGCTCTGTCCGGGGCTCGGCGGGATTCGTGAAGATCTCGGCCGGGGCCCCGTGTTCGAGAATGCGACCTCCGTCGAGGAAGCACACCTGATCTGCAACGTCCCGTGCAAACCCCATCTCGTGGGTTGCGATCACCATGGTCATTCCCTCCTCCTTGAGGCCTCTGATGACGTTGAGGACCTCGGCGACGAGCTCGGGATCGAGTGCGGAGGTGACCTCGTCGAAGAGCATCAGGCTCGGGTCTGTTGCCAGGGCTCTGATCACCGCGACACGTTGCTGCTCGCCGCCACTGAGCTTGTCGGGGTACTCGTTCGTCTTGTCGGAGAGTCCGAATCGAGCGAGGAGCTCCTTGGCCCGAGCCTCTGCCTGACGCTTGGGGATGTCGTGGACCTTGCGTGGACTGAGAGTGATGTTGTCGAGCACCGTCATGTGCGGGAACAGATTGAACGCCTGAAAGACGATGCCCATGTCCTCCCGAACCTGGTTGGCGTTCACACCCGGTTCGGTGATCTTCGCGCCATCGAGCAGGATCGCACCTCTGTCGATGGGAACGAGCAGGTTGATGCACTTGAGTATGGTCGATTTGCCGGAGCCGGACGACCCGATCAGGCACACGACATCGTGCTGTGCAACGGAGAGATCCACGTCTCTGAGGACCTCCTTGTCACCGAACGCCTTGCACACGCCTTGGAGTTCGAGTTTGTTCACGACGACATCACTTGTCTGCGGCGGCGGTCACGGTCGGTGTACCAGTCGGTGAATCGTGCCACCGGCACGCTCACCGCGAGGAACAGCAACGTGGCAGCGATGTAGCCGGTGTAGTTGAAGGTCTTGGCCGCATAGATGTCGGCAGCGCGAACCCCTTCCCGAATGCCGACGACGAAGACGAGCGCAACATCCTTCTGAAGGCTGACGAAGCCATTGAGCAGCGCCGGGATGACGTTGCGGACGGCCTGAGGAACGATCACGTATCTGAGCGCCTGCCCCTGAGTGAGGCCAAGAGATCGAGCAGACATCCGTTGACTCTCGTGCACCGACTCGATCCCAGCCCTGTACACCTCGGCCGTGTAAGCGCTGTAGCTGATGATCAGGGCCGTGAGCCCCCAGAACAGAGCACTTCTCGGGACGCCCGGCAGCTGGAGCGCCGGTACGCCGAAGCCGAGCAGAAGGATCAACAGGATGAGCGGTACACCTCGGATGATGTCGATGAACGTGACGGCCAGCGCCCGGAGAGGGAAGAACGCCGGGCCACGAAGCGACCGGATCATCGCGATGATCAGCGACAGAACGAGGATGATCACCTCAGCCAGCAGAAACATCTTGATGTCGAGCCAGAAGCCGCGAGCGATCGTGGGGAAGCTCTCGGTGAAGTGGCGGGGGTTGAAGAACTGTTGCTGCACCCTGGGCCAGGCGTCAGAGCTGAGGATGGCCCAAAGGGCGAGGCCGGCGAACGCAAGCGTCGAGAAGAACGCGATGAGCGCCCCTCTCGCGCCTTCTTCACGACGTCTCGGTGGGGGCCCGAAGATTCCCGGGCCCCCACCTCCGACTGTCGTGGGCTCTGTCACTGCTCGTCTAGCCGCTGATCTCCGGGATGGCCCCGCCTTGCGTGAGGTACGTGTCCTCGAGCTGTTGCAGGGTCCCATTGGCCTTCAGTGTGTCGATCGCCTGGTTGACGCATGTGACGAGCGGGTTGCCTTTGGCGAAGAGGATCCCGTAGTTGTCCGGGTTGGCCGACATCGTCGTGAACTCGCCGGCGATGACCGATCCGTCGACTTGGGCTGCCGTGACGTAGTACGCAGTAGGCAGATCAACCACCAGGCCGTCGATCTGACCGGCGTTCATCGCTGCCTCGAGATCGACGTTCTCGTCATACACGAACGGTGCCGTGTTCGGCTGGATCACCTGCTCGATGAAGTCGAGGCTCGTTGTGCCGACCTGTGCTCCGAGAATGGCGTCCTTCAGATCCTCCACCGATGTCACGTGCGCGTACGGCGAATCCGGATACACGACGAGCGCCTGGTGGGTCGTGTAGTAGGGCTCGGAGAAGTCGACGACCTCTTGGCGATCGGTCGTGATCGAGTACTGCTGGATGTTGAAGTCCCAGTCCTTCGGTCCCGGAGCGATCGCTTCGTTGAAGTCGACGCGTGTCCAAACGACCTGGTCGTCCGAGAATCCGAGCTGCTCGGCGATGTCGTAGACGAGCCCAGCCTCGAATCCGAGCTTCGATGTGGGATCGTCAAACCCCTCGCCGTCGACGGTTCCCACCCACGGCGGAAACGCCGGCTCACCAGTAGCGACGGTGAGTGTGCCCGGGGTGACGAGGTTCAGATTGTCGACCGTGCAGGACATGGCAGTTGTCGTGGTCTGTGCAGCCGTCGTGGGCTCGGTCGTCGTGGTCGACGTCCCCGCCGTGCATGCTGTCGCGGCGAACGCCATCACGAGTACTAGGACCAACCAGTGCCTGCGCATCTCTACCTCCCTGAACCGATGGATTTGAGCTTAGTGAGAGCGAGCTGCACCCGCCGAAGAGGGCTTCGCCATGCTCAGCCCGCACCTCTCACCTCGTACGGGACCGGCGGCGCGCCTGACACCGTGGGGCGGCCGTTCGCGCCGCGTCTCGCATCTCGAAGCTGTGATGCGCACGAGGCACGAAACACGAAGTACGAGGTGCTGAGGGACCGCTTGCGAACCTCTCAACACGCTCTGCTCACGAACCTCTCCAGGCGCGCTCGCACTGTGTCGAGTGTGAGCCGTGTCAGTCCGAACGTCGTCCAGGGTGGGTAGATGTCGGCCTCGTGAAGGCCACTGAGGGCAGGCGCGAGGTCCCAGATAGGGTCGTAGTCGGGGTCGATCATTCGGGTGAAGCGGTTCGCGGTGTCGAGCCCGTACATCAACGCAAGGTTGAGCCGACAGTGCGCGATATCCGAGGATGGCGGACCGACGCAGGCGTTGACCCAGTCCACGACCCCGCTGACCGTGCCGTTGTCCCAAAGGACATTGACGGGGTGGTAGTCGCGATGCAGGAAACGCGGAGGCTCGTCAGGCATGCCGCTCAGATAGGTCGAGAACGCCCGTTTCCAGAGCTCCGGGTGTGCCGACCAGTCGGGCCGGCGCAGCGACGACTCGTCGATCCAAGGGTCGTAGCTCCAGGAGAACCGGGTGATCGGGGCTTCCCGAATGTCCATGAGGGGTTCCGCCAGAAGCGAGATCCACTCATCCGAGGGCACGTTCGGGAGGTGAACCGACCCGGGAAGCCGGGTCATCACGATTGCCGGTGTGCCGGCCTGTTCGCCGGTCGCGTCGACCGCGACCAGCCGTGGTGTGGGAACGTCGATCGGTTCGACGACTCTGAGCGCCGCGGCCTCGTGGAGGGCGAGGTCCGGTTCTTCGGCGAGCCACCCGTGGTTCGTGAACGCCCGAGCAACCAGCGCCGGCGTGCCGTCCAGCAGAATCTCGTAGAGCGCTGACGACGTCGAGCCTTCGAGCTGTCTCGAGAGTGAGCCCCCCGTCTCTCGTGCGACCCATGCCTCGAGGCGGTTCACTCGACCACGCCACTGGCGTCGAGCACCTCCCGGAGAGCTCGGTCGCCGTCGCCGTCCTCGAGATTCACCGCCCTGATCGCGTCCTTCAACAGCGTCACCTCGTAGCCGAGTGTCAGGCCGTCGATGGCGGTCGCTTTGACGCAGTAGTCGGTGGCCAGTCCCACGACCACGAGCCGCCGAACCGAGTCCAGCCATGCATCGAGCCCGGTCGACGTCGTCTCCCCGGACACCGGATCCCGCATGGTGAACCCCGAGTAGCCGTCCTCCCCGTTTGCCCCTTTGCGGATCTCCGGTCCGTCGACGACGAGGTCGGGGTGGAACTCGGCTCCCCAGGTACCGGCGACACAGTGCACCGGCCAGATGCCACCGTCTTTGGCGAAATGCGGCGTGGACTCGGGATGCCAGTCCCTCGTGTAGACGACGGGGGCTCCTGCCTCTCGTGCGAGTTCGATCTGCGCATTGATTGTCGGGATGATCGACTCCGCCTCGGCAACGGACAGACTCCCGCCCGGGTCGGCGAAATCGTTCTGCATGTCGACGACGATCAAAGCCACATCGGGTCCGTAGCGTGCCATGCTCCTAGCGTAGAAGCCGACAGCACTCAGCAGCCAGCAGCCAGGCCAGAGACTGGAGACCTGAGACTGGGGCTCGCCTGGGGATCTACCGAGGACTGAGGACTGTGCGAACCATTGGCATCATCGGAGGGATGAGCTGGGAGTCGACCGTGACGTACTACCAGCTCATCAATGAAGAGGTTGGGCGCCGTTTGGGCGGCTTCCATTCGGCTCCGGTCCTGCTGTCTTCGGTCGACTTCGCGGAGATCGAACGGATGCAGACAACGGGTGCGTGGGATGACGCGGGGCGGGCTCTGTCGAACGAGGCGGCCGCGCTCGAGCGCGCCGGCGCCGATCTGCTGATTCTCGCGACGAACACCATGCACAAGGTGGCCGAGACCATCGAGCGGGCAGTGTCGATTCCGATGCTCCACATCGCCGACGCCACCGGACGGGCCGTCGTGGCGGCAGGTGTCGAGACGGTCGCTCTACTCGGCACCCGGTACACGATGGAACAGGACTTCTACCGAGGACGCCTGGCGAGTCGCTTCGGCCTGAAAGTGCTGGTGCCGGACGCCGGCGATCGCGCCACGGTCGACGCCGTGATCTTCGATGAGTTGGTTCATGGCATCGTGAGCGAGACCTCGAAACGCTCCTACATCGACATCATCGGCCGATTGGTCGAGCTCGGTGCAGAAGGTGTGATCCTCGGGTGTACCGAGATCGGTCTGCTCGTCGGCCCGGAAGACATCGAGGTTCCCGCGTTCGATACGACCAGGCTCCACGCGACCGCAGCCGTGGCGGCGGCGATGGAGACGTAGAAACCGGGCAGTTGAAGCGCCTCGCATAGCCCGGTGGACGTTTTGTCGAGTCCTCGCACGACTTCTAGTCTTACGTCATCAGAGAGAGGGTGTGTCCGTGAGCCTTGCCGACTACCTGCCTGTGGCAATCATGTTCGTGCTGGTAGCGGTATTCGGTTTTGGCGTGGCCGGCCTGTCGTGGCTGATCGCTCCCAAGAACCCGACCCCGGAGAAGCTGGCTCCCTACGAGTGTGGCATCGTTCCCGAGCATGAACCTGCCCAGCGCTTCCCTGTCAAGTTCTATCTCGTCGCGATGCTCTTCGTCATCTTCGACATCGAGACGATCTTCCTGTTCGCCTGGGCGGTCCAGTTCCGCGAGCTCGGGTGGTATGGGATCGCCGCAGTCGGCATCTTCACCTTGCTTGTGATCGAGACGCTCGGCTACGTGTGGAAGCGTGGCGCACTCGACTGGAACGTGAAGCGTCGATCCCGGTACATTCCTTCTGAGCGCGAGGCGGCCTGATGGCTCGAGCCGACGGTGCCCCCGGCATCCTCACTACGACGATTCAAAAGGCAGCTCACTGGGCGCAGACCCAGTCGATGTGGCCCGCCACGTTCGGACTGGCATGCTGTGCCATTGAGATGATGGCCACCGGCGCCTCCCACTACGACCTCGCGAGGTTCGGGATGGAAGTGTTCCGGGCATCACCCCGTCAGGCCGATCTGATGATCGTCGCGGGACGCGTGTCGCAGAAGATGGCTCCGGTGCTTCGGCAGGTGTACGACCAGATGGCGGAGCCCAAGTGGGTCATTTCGATGGGCGCCTGCGCCTCGACGGGCGGCATGTTCAACAACTACGCGCTGGTGCAGGGAGTCGACGAGATCGTTCCCGTGGATATGTATATCCCCGGCTGTCCCCCCGGGCCGCAATCACTCATGCACGGGATCCTCACCCTCCAGGCCAAGATCGTGTCGGGGGAGCTCGCCCGATGAGTGCCGATCCGATCATCGCAGTACTCGCCGAGCAGTTCGACGGTGTCGAGTGGGGCCTGTCGAGCGGTCAGGACGTGCTGATGGTGCCGAAGGAGCTGTGGCGAGATGTCGCCCAGGCAGCGAAGGACGCAGGCTTCGAGATGCTGGTCGATGAAACCGCCGTCGACTACCTCGGTGTTCGGGAGGCCCGATTCGAAGTCGTTGCCGGGTTCTTGTCACTCGAGCACAACCTCAGGATCCGTCTCAGGGCTGCCGTGCCCGAAGACGACGCGACCATCGCGTCGCTCGTGTCGGTGTACCCAGGTGCCAACTTCTACGAGCGTGAGGTATACGACATGTTCGGGATCACGTTCGAGGGGCATCCCGACTTGACCAGGATTCTGATGCCGGACGAGTGGCAAGGGCACCCGTTGCGCAAGGACTACGCGATGGGCTCGGTCCCGGTGCAGTTCAAGTCGTCACCGGAGGCGCGATGAAGCGGGAACTCCACGAGATCTGGGTGTCCGGCACCGAAGAGCCGGAGTGGGTGCGCGATTCCACGGATGAGGGTACCCAGAAGATGTCAAGTCAGGAACGCGGCGGCCGCCTCCTCGAGCAGACCGGTTCCACCGTCGACGACGACTTCATCGTGGCTGAGGAGGACGTACCGGAAGACGAGTTGATGATCGTCAACATGGGCCCGCAGCATCCTTCCACCCACGGCGTGCTCCGGCTCCAGCTCGAGCTGGAGGGGGAGATCATCCGCCGGTGCAAGCCGATCATCGGATACCTCCATACGGGGATGGAGAAGACGGGCGAGGAGCTGAGCTATCTCCAGGGACCCACCAACGTCACGCGGATGGACTACATGTCGCCGTTCCACAACGAGCTGGCCTTCTCGCTCGCCGTCGAGCAGCTCCTCGGTGTAGAGGCTCCCCCTCGGGCTCAGGCGATTCGAATTCTCATGACGGAGCTCAACAGGATCGGCAGCCACCAGGTGTTTCTCGCGACCGCCGGGATGGACATCGGAGCACTGTCGATGATGCTGTACGGGTTTCGCGATCGTGAGGCGATTCTGTCGTTCTTCGAGAAGACGACCGGACTGCGAATGAACCACAACTACATCCGTCCCGGTGGCGTGGCGGCCGACTTGCCCGACGGGTGGAGAGAGGACATCGACCACATCATCTCCACTGCGCTCGACGGAATCGACGACTACGAAGACCTGCTGAAGCACAACCCTATTTGGGAAGAGCGGACCGTCGGGGTAGGCGTCATCACGTCGGAGGAGGCCCTGGCGTACGGCATCACGGGCCCGAACCTTCGAGCGACGGGGATCAACTGGGATCTCAGGAAGGCACAGCCATATTGCGGAATCGAGCAGTACGAGTTCCAAGTGCCGGTCGGCCGCAACGGTGACGTGTATGACCGCTACCGGGTGCGAGTCGAAGAGATCACGCAGTCGCTCCACATCGTTCGCCAGATCGCCGATTCGATGCCGAAGGGTGACTATCGCACCGAGGATCGAAAGATCACACCGCCACCACGGGCTCGGATCGACCAGTCGATGGAGGCGCTCATCCACCACTTCAAGATCTTCACCGAAGGGTTCAAGGTGCCGGAAGGCGAGGCCTACGTGGCGATCGAGTCGCCTCGTGGTGAGCTCGCCGCCTACCTGGTGTCCGACGGGAGCGCCCGACCGCTTCGCATGCACATGCGCACCCCGTCGTTCGCCAGCATCCAGGGACTGCCAATCGCCATGTCCGATTCGCTGATCGCCGACACGGTCGCCACCATCTCGTCGTTCGACCCTGTGATAGGGGACGTGGATCGATGATGACTCTGCACACCTTCCGATTTCACGGTCGTCTGGAGGGGCATGCCTCGACACGAAGGGGGACCGAGTGAGCTGGAGCCCGGAGGTCCTCGAACGAGCGGAGGCCATCATCTCCCGGTACCCGCAGCGGCGATCTGCGGTCATGCCATTGCTCTACATCGCGATGCGTGAAGATGGCTACCTGACCGACGACGGAATGCGCCAGGTGGCCGAACTGACCGGACTCACCCCGATGCAGGTCGATTCGGTGGCGAGTTTCTACGGCATGTTCAAGAAGATCCCGCAGGGACGCTACCTCGTCTCGGTGTGCACATCGATCTCCTGCATGCTGCTCGGTGCAGACGATGTCATGAGTTCGGCTGAGGACGAGGCGGGAGTACCGGCCGGAGAAACCGATCCGGAAGGCGTTGTGAGCGTCGAGCACGTCGAGTGCATCGGCGCATGCGGCGGAGCCCCCGCCGTCCAAGTCAACTACGAGCTCGTCGAGGGTGTGACGGCCGAGTCGATCGTGGAGATGGTCCGGTGGCTGCGCGAGACGAAGCCCGACGTCGTCCGGGCCGACGAACTCCAGGAGCGCTTCGGCGGCACGAGGTCGTTCGATCCTGGCGTCTTGGAAGCGCAAGGGGCAGTTGGTCCGTACCCGGCGTTCGATCCCTACGGCACGACGGGGGGTGGCTCGTGAGCGCCTATCCCCAGGTGTTGACGAAGCGGATGATGGAGCATCCCTCGGACAGCAACGCGATCTCCGTCTATGAAGAGACAGGCGGCTACAGGAGCGCTCGCGCCGCACTCGACATGACCCGAGACGAGCTCGTCGAGACGGTCAAGTCCTCTGGCCTGCTTGGGCGTGGCGGCGCAGGATTCTCAGCAGGGATGAAATGGAGCTTCCTCGCCCCTCCGAGGCCCTCGTACCTGGTGGTCAACGCCGACGAGTCGGAGCCGGGAACGTTCAAGGATCGCCAGCTCCTCGAACGCGACCCCCACCAGATGATCGAAGGCATCGTCATCACCTCCGTCGCCAACGAGGTGCACGAGGCGTTCATCTACATCCGTGGCGAGTATCCGAAGCCCGCCCGTCGTGTGCAACGAGCACTCGACGAGGCGTACGAGAAGGGCTACCTGGGCAAGGGCATCTTCGGGACCGACTACGACCTCGACGTGACGGTGCATCTCGGTGGTGGCGCCTACATCTGTGGAGAGGAGACCGCCCTGATCAACAGCTTGGAAGGACGGCGCGGTGAACCCCGCCTCAAGCCACCGTTCTTTCCGGCAGCGAAGGGTCTCTACATGCTGCCGACGATCGTCAACAACGTCGAGACGGTCTCGAACCTCCCCTACATCATCGAGCACGGCGCAGACGCCTACAGGGCGCTCGGGCACGAGAAGGAGACAGGCACGTTCCTGTTCTCCGTGTCGGGTCACGTCGTCAGGCCGGGCAACTACGAGCTACCTCGCGGAATCACCTGGCGCGAACTGATCTTCGACGTTGCCGGCGGCATCAGAAATGGCAACGAGCTCAAGACGTGGATTCCCGGAGGAGCGAGTGCACCCTGGCTGGTACCCGCGGATCACCTCGATGACCCGATCACTGCGGAGGCGTGTGGCAAGGCAGGGACGATGCTCGGATCGGGTGCGGTCATCGTCATGGACGACACGACCTGCGTTGTCCGGGCCGCCGAAAGGGTCGTTCGGTTCTTCTCGCACGAGTCCTGTGGGCAGTGCACACCCTGTCGCGAGGGGACGACGTGGGAGGAGCAGGTCCTCCGGCGCATCGAGATGGGCGCAGGGCGCGAGGTCGATGGCGACCTCCTCCTCGATATCGCCGACAACATCAGTCCCGGACTGGCGTGGCCGCCAAAGATGACGACGATATGTCCTCTTGGGCCGTCATCCGTGTCGCCGATCACGTCGATCATGCAGTACTTCAAGGACGAGGTCATGCAGCACATCCGGGGTGGGGGGTGCCCTTTTGAGTGAGCTCGTGAAGGTCACCGTCGACGGCCGGGAGCTCGAGGTCCCGAAGGGCAAGCCCGTCATCGATGCCGCCCGCGAGGCCGGTGTCTACATCCCGCACTTCTGCCACCATCCACGGCTCGAGCCTGTCGGCATGTGCCGTGCCTGTCTCGTCGAGTTGGAAACCCCACGAGGGATGGTGCTGACACCCGCGTGTACGCTCGCTGCGGCGGACGGGCAGGTCGTTCACACAACCACCCCGGTTGTCAAGAAGGCGCAGGAGGGCGTCCTCGAATTCCTGCTCATCAACCATCCGCTCGACTGCCCCGTGTGCGACAAGGGTGGCGAGTGCCCGCTCCAGGATCAGACGATCGGCTACGGACCCGGCGAGAGCCGGTTCGTCGAGGAGAAGCGGCATTTCGAGAAGCCGATTCCCGTATCCGATCTCGTTCTCCTCGACCGGGAGCGCTGTATCCTCTGCGCGCGCTGCGTTCGCTTCGCCGACGAAGTCGCAGGCGACCCCCTCATCGAGTTCGCGGCTCGCGGCAATACCACACAGATTGCGACCTTCCCCGACGAGCCGTTCTCTTCGTACTTCTCCGGCAACACTGTGCAGATCTGCCCTGTCGGAGCCCTCACTGCCGTTCCTTACCGCTTCAGGGCGCGCCCGTGGGATCTCAGGAAGGCAGAATCCACGTGTCACCACTGCTCGGCAGGAGAGCGCATCGAGATCGACGCCAGTCAGAACGACGTCCTCCGCTTCACAGGTGTCGACAGCGACGTCACGAACCAGGGATGGCTCAATGACAAGTGCAGATTCGGGTTCGAGTTCATCGGGTCGCAGGATCGTTTGCGAGTGCCGCTCATCAAGAACGAGGACGGCGCTTTCCGGGAAGCGAACTGGGCCGAAGCACTCGACCTGACGGCACGGCGGCTTCAGGAGATCGTTGACGGCGCCGGGGGAGCCGCCGTCGGCGGATTGGGTGGCGCCCGAGGAACGAACGAGGACGCGTACGCATTCTCCAAGTTCATGCGAACGGTGATCGGCTCCAATCACGTCGACGCACAGATGGGCGACGGTCTCGATCCCAAGTTGCTCGCCGCCGTCGACCGGAAGGCGATGATCTCGGACCTCGACTCGGCGGCGTCGATTCTCGTGTGGGGACCCGACCTCAAGGAGGAGTCAGGGACGCTGTATCTCCGGGTCCGCCAGGCGGCACAGAAGCGGGGAGTGAAACTGGTCATCGTGCACCCGCGTGCCACCGGACTGGACGACTGCGCCAAGCACAAGATCACCTACCGGCCCGGGCAGGGACCGGAGGTGCTCGCTCAGCTCGCGGCCGGAAACGGTGAGTACGCCGCCGCCAGGGCCGTGCTCGACGAGGGGCCGGTCGTGGCAATCGTGGGCCGTACCGGACTCACCGAAGATCCCAAGCTCGCGGAGGCCGTCGCGACGTTCGCGTTGACCCTGCCGGGCGCGAAAGTCTTGCCGTTCGCTCGGCGCTCGAACGTCTTTGGGGCGCTCGACATGGGTCTGGCCCCCGGGCTGCTGCCGGGAAGAGTGGCCCTCGACGATCCCGACCAGGTCGCCGCATTCGAGGCAGTGTTCGGGGCCGTTCCCGACCATGGGGGTCGGGATGCAATAGGTATCCTCGAAGGACTCGAGGGTGGGGAGCTGAAGGCATTGGTGATGGTGGGCGCGGACCCGGTTCGCGATGTTCCCGAAGGAGCGCTGGCAACAAGAGCGCTCGACGCCGCCGAGTTCACCGTGGCGCTCGATCTGTTTCTCACCGACTCGTCGTCACGCGCCGACGTTGTGTTCCCGGCAGAGACGTTCGCAGAAAAGGAAGGCACCATCACGAACGTGGAAGGCCGGGTCCAGAAGGTGGCCCGCATCGTTGCCGGACCGGGCCAGACACAGGCCGACTGGTCGATCCTCGAAGAGATCGCTCATCGGATGGGAGCACCTATGGGGTTCCAGGATGCTGCTTCCGTGAGCGCCGAGATCGCACGCGTCGCCCCCGTCTACGCAGGGATCTCATGGGGCGATCTCCCTGACGACGGCACGCTGGTCCCACGCGAAGGTACGGAGCAGCCCCTTTCCTATCAGCCGGTGGACCACCAGATGGTGGCGGTGTCGGCGCCGTTCGTCCTGCATCTCGCCAGAACCCTGTACGACGACGGCGTCGAGATGCGGCACTCGCTGTCGCTTCGTCACCTCGCCCCTGGTACTCGGGTACACCTGCACCCTGCCGATGCCGCCACGCTCGGAGTAGCGGAAGGGGATGAGGTGACGATCGAGACCGCGTCGGGAGCGGCTTCCGCTCCGGCTACCTTCGACGCCTCACTGGTGCGAGGGGTCGTGTACGTTCCGTTCAATCAACCCGGGACGCCGTCACTCGGCGGAGGGCTCGAGGTGACGGTCCGAAAGGGGGCGGGCGGCTGATGGACTGGTGGGACGTCGGAATCGCCGCGGTCAAGGTCATCGTCATCTTCGCGATGCTCATGGTCGTCGTGCTACTGCTCGTTTGGTCGGAGCGAAAGGTCGTTGCCGACATGCAGAACCGAATCGGTCCGTTTCGAGCGGGGCCGTTCGGCGTGCTTCAGACGGTCGCCGATGGGTTGAAGCTGTTCTTCAAGGAGGCCATCACTCCGCGCAAAGCCGACTTCGGTCTCTACATCCTCGCCCCGGTTATCGCGTTGATTCCCGCGTTTCTGATCTTCTTGGTGATTCCGATCGGTCCTGCGTTCACGGTCACGCTCGGCGGTGTCGAGCGGACGATCAGCCTCCAAGGAACCGACCTGAATATCGGTCTGCTCTACATCCTCGCGTTCTCGTCCGTCGCGGTGTACGCGGTGGTGCTCGCCGGATGGTCGTCGGGATCGAAGTACCCGCTGCTTGGCGGCGTGCGTGCAACTGCCCAGGCCATCTCGTACGAGGCCGCTATCGGGCTCGCGCTCGTGCCTGTCGTGTTCTACTCGGGCAGCCTCTCGATCCAGCAGATCGTCGCCTCCCAATCGGGTTCGTACGCGGATCTGTTCGGATGGCCGGTTCTGATGGTGATTCCCCGATGGAACATCATCCCGATGTTCGTGTCGTTCGTGATCTTCTTCATCGCCGGCATCGCCGAGACCAACCGAGCGCCGTTCGACATGGTCGAGGCCGAGCAGGAGCTGGTCGGCGGGTTCCACACCGAGTACTCGGGGATGCGCTTCGCATGGTTCTTCCTCGCCGAGTACATCAACATGTTCAACATGTCGGCGCTCATCACCACGCTGTTCCTGGGTGGATGGAATGGCCCGACGTTCGATGGACGGGTCCCGGTCTGGGTGTCGGCGCTGCTTCCGATCCTCTACTTCTTCATCAAGACGATCGTCGTCCTGTTCGTGTTCATGTGGGTACGGGCGACGATGCCGCGAATCAGGTACGACCGGCTGATGGCGTTGGGCTGGAAGGGGTTGATCCCCGCAGCGCTCGCGTGGCTCGTGTTCGTCACGATCGTCGTCGGCCTTCGGCAGTTTGGATTGCCATGGGCATGATCTCCGAGTTCATCAGAGGCCTCAAGGTCACGTTCGGGATTGGGATCAGGACGATCTTCAAGGATGGCCTGGTCACCGAGCGCTACCCGCAGGAGTTTCGCGAGAAACCGCAGCGGTTTCACGGCAGGCACCAGCTCAACCGATACCCGGACGGTACCGAGAAATGCATCGGCTGTGAGCTGTGTGCCGGTGCCTGCCCTGCCCACTGCATCTATGTTCGTGGCGCCGACAATCCGCCCGACGCGCCGGTCAGTCCAGGGGAGCGGTACGGGTTCGTCTACGACATCAACATGCTTCGATGCATCTTCTGCGGGCTGTGCGTCGAAGCATGTCCCACCGAGGCGATCACCATGACACAGCTCTTCGAGATGTCCGTGACCGACCGGGAGGACGCCATCTACACGAAGAACGAGCTGTTGGTCAACTCAGACGGGTCGCCGAACCACATGTTCGCCGAGGACAAGTTCGCCAATTTCGAAGAACTCACGGAAGGTGACGGGTGGATGCGGGCAACCGCCCCCTCCGGTCGCGCCGCCTATGAGGGGATCGTGGGGTGGACCCCGAGAGCGGGCAAGGAGCGGCTCCCTGAGGAGGGCCAGTCCTCGGAGGACGATTCATGACCGAGATGGTGCTCTTTTTCCTGTTCGGTGCACTGGCGATCGTCGGCGCGCTGTCGGTGGTCCTCGCCAAGAACCCGGTACGGTCGGCAATGGGGCTGATCCTCACGATGTTGTCGCTGGCCGTCTTCTACGTTGTGCAGTCCGCCTACTTCGTCGCAGCCGTGCAGGTGATCGTGTACGCAGGCGCGGTGATGACGTTGTTCCTGTTCGTGATCATGCTCATCGGCGTCGACCGCTCGGAGGACCTGAGGGAACACATTCCATGGCAGCGACCACTGCTGTATGTGTTGGGTTTCGCCGTTCTCGGTGTCGTTGTGGCGATCCTCATCGGGAACGACTGGTCGTGGGTGACGGGCGTTTCGAACCTCGCTGAGACCCCTGTCGGGAGCGCTGAAGCAATCGGTGAGGGGCTCTTCTCCCGCTGGGTACTCCCGTTCGAAGCAACGTCGCTGCTGCTCATCGTCGCGGCGGTTGGAGCCATCGCGCTCGCCTACTTCCCGGCGAAGAGGAAGGATCGGGAATGACCGTCACCGCAGGCTGGTACATGACCCTCGCAGCCGTGCTGTTCGGCATCGGGGCGTTGGGCATCCTCATGCGTCGAAACGCTGTCGTGATGTTCATGTGTATCGAGCTGATGCTGAACGCGGTGAACCTGACGTTCATCGCCGCCGGTCAGGAGTTGCGTGACCTCACCGGCCAACTCGCCGTGTTCTTCGTGCTCGTCGTCGCCGCCGCGGAAGTCGTCGTCGGCCTGGCCATCATCGTCGCCGTGTTCCGCAACCGAAAGACCGCTTCGGTCGATGAGCTCAACGAGCTGAAGGGATGACGATGAGCGACTTCTTCACCCGCAACATCTGGCTCATCGTCCTTCTCCCGGCGATCGGGGCGGTGCTTCTGCACTTCTTCGGGCGGAGGATCGGTGAACCGCTGGCCGGGTGGATCGCATCGGTGATGATCGGTCTGTCCTTCCTGGTCGGCCTCGTCGCCGCCCTTCCTCTCTTCCAGGGGACCGCTGAGGCGCACGTCGTGCGCGTGTTCGACTGGATCCCGGCACTCGGGGCAACAGCCGAGCTGTTGTGGGATCCGCTGTCGGCGCTCATGGTGCTGGTCGTTGCCGGCGTCGGCACGCTCATCCACATCTATGGCATCGGCTACATGCATGGCGACGAGCGCTTCACCCGATTCTTCGTATACCTGAATCTGTTCGCCACCTCGATGCTCACCCTCGTATTGGCGAACAACTTCGCCGTCCTTTTCGTCGGATGGGAGCTTGTCGGGCTCTGCTCCTACCTGCTGATCTCGTTTTGGTACACCCGTCCGAGCGCCGCCGCAGCAGGCAAGAAGGCTTTCATCGTCAACAGAATCGGCGACTTCGGGTTCCTCATCGGCCTCATGATCATCTTCTCGACATTCGGGACGCTGTCCTACACGACGGTGCTGAGCGATCCGGGCAAACTGCTCGGGGCAGGCACCGCGACCGCTGTCGGACTGCTGCTCCTCGTCGGCGCCACCGGCAAGTCGGCCCAGCTCCCCCTGTACGTCTGGCTGCCGGACGCCATGGAAGGTCCAACCCCGGTGTCTGCCCTGATCCACGCCGCAACGATGGTGACGGCCGGCGTGTTCATGATCGCCCGCACTTCAGCCATCTACGCGCTGTCGGACACGGCGTCGATCGTGGTGGCCACCATCGGGGCATTGACCGCCTTCTACGCGGCGACGATCGCGATGGCCCAGACCGACATAAAGCGGGTGCTCGCCTACTCGACCATCAGCCAGCTCGGGTACATGTTCCTCGGTGTGGGTTCCGCTGCGTATGTCGCCGGTGTGTTCCACCTCATGACACACGCATTCTTCAAAGCGCTGTTGTTCCTTGGCGCAGGCGCAGTCATTCATGGAATGTCCGACGAGCAGAACATGCTGAAGATGGGCGGGCTCTGGTCGAAGATGAAGACCACCGGTGTGACCATGGCGGTTGCGACGCTCGCGATCTCCGGTATCCCGCCCTTCGCAGGGTTCTGGTCGAAAGACGAGATCCTCTCGTCGACGTTCGGGCGGGGCGGCTGGTGGGTGGCCCTGTGGGCAATCGGGCTCGTTACGGCCGGTCTCACCGCCTTTTACATGACGAGGTGGTTCGTGCTCACGTTCCTCGGCGAACCGCGCTGGGATGACGGTGTCCACCCGCATGAGGCGCCGAAGGTCATGACGGTGCCGCTCATGGTGCTCGCCGCTCTCGCGACGGTCGGCGGGCTCATCAACACCCCCTTCAAGGCAGGCCTCGAGCACTTCCTCGAGCCGTCGTTCACGCACCTCACTTCCGCACCAACAGGAGCGACCGTGTGGCTTCTCGCAGCGGTCTCCGTTGCGGTTGCCCTCGTCGGCATCGTGGCCGCCTGGAGGCTGTACACCCGGTCGGACGGAGCCGAGGAAGCCTGGACCTCGAGCATCCCGTTGCTCTGGCGGCGGATGGGTCACGCCTACTACATGGATGACGTCTACGGGACCCTCCTCGTCGCGCCTGGCAAGCTCCTCGCGGCCTGGTGGGCGTTCGTGTTCGACAAGAACGTCATCGACGGCATCGTCAACGGCACCGGCACCGCCGTTCGCCGGATCGGCGCTGCGCTGCGACCGCTCCAGAGCGGGTTCGTGAGGAGCTACGCGTTGACGATCGCTGCGGGCGTCGTCGGCCTTGTCATCTGGTTCCTTGCTACAGGAGGGTTGTGAGAGTGGACTTCCCGATCCTCACCGTGCTGATCCTGCTGCCGTTCGCCGCGGCGATCATCGTCGCCTTCCTGCCGTCGCGTCGCACGGAGCTGTTCCTTCCCGTCGGTATCGCGCTGAGCCTCCTCCCGGTCGCGCTCGCCATCTACCTGTTCTTCGTGTTCAAGACCGGTGAGGCCGGTTTCCAATACGTTGAGAACGTCCCTTGGTACGGGCCGTGGGGCATCTCGTGGCATGTGGGTGTCGACGGCATCTCGCTGCTCATGATCGTCCTGACGGGGATCCTGATGCCCATCTCCCTGGCTGCCTCGACGTCGATCTCGAAGCGCATGAAGCAATTCGTCGTGTTCAACCTGATCCTCGAAGGCGGGCTGATGGGGGTCTTCCTCAGCCTCGACATGTTCATGTTCTTCGTGTTCTTCGAGGTCATCCTCATTCCGATGTACTTCATCATCGGTGTGTGGGGTTCCGAGCGGCGCATCTACGCGGCGGTGAAATTCTTCCTGTTCACGGCGCTGGGATCGGCGCTGATGCTGGCAGGCATCATCTCGATGGCGCTCATGTACGCCCACCAGAACGGCGGAACCATCAGCTTCGACTACCTGGGCTGGCTTACGCTCCAGATGCCGCTCCACACCGAGATGTGGCTGTTTGCCGCCTTCGCCATCGCCTTCGCCATCAAAGTGCCGATGTTCCCGTTCCACACGTGGTTGCCGGACGCTCACGTCGAGGCACCCACCGCCGGTTCCGTGATGCTGGCCGGTGTCCTTCTGAAGATGGGCACGTACGGGCTGCTCCGGTTCAACCTGGGGCTGTTCCCGCATGCGACGCTCAAGTTCGTTCCCGTCATGGCGGTGCTCGCGGTGATCGGCATCGTCTACGGTGCGGCCGTCGCCATCGTTCAGCCCAATCTGAAGAAGCTGGTGGCCTACTCCTCGGTGAGCCATCTCGGGTTCATCGTGCTCGGTATCTTCGCGTTGACGTCACAGGGCTTGGAGGGTGGAGTCGTCCAGATGTTCAACCACGGCGTGACGACGGGGGCGTTGTTCCTCCTCGTCGGCATGATCTACGAACGCCGGCATACCAAGGAGATCTCAGAATTCGGCGGGATCCAGAAGGTGATGCCGATCTTCGCAGGGTTCTTCCTCTTCACCGCGTTCGCGTCGATCGGCTTGCCGAGCCTCAATGGGTTCATCGGCGAGTTCCTGATCCTGATGGGCAGCTTCCTGACACTGAAGTGGTACGCGATCGTGGCCGCGTCGGGCGTCATCCTGGCCGCCGTCTACCTGCTGTGGTCGTACGAGCGTGTCTTCACCGGCCCGATCACGAAACCGGAAAACAAGAAACTCCTCGACCTGGACGTTCGCGAGAAGACCATCCTGACAGTGCTTGCAGCGCTCATGCTCCTCGTCGGGCTCTACCCGAAGATCGCGCTCGACAGGATCGGTCCGTCGACGGAGGCGGTCCTCGACCGGATCCAGGCCACGACCACCTACCAGGCACCCGCACCGGGGCGGCTGGCCGACGTGCTGGGAGGGGTCGGCGGTGAGTGACGTGAATGTCTCCTATCTGGCAATCGGCCCTGAGGTTCTTCTCACGCTTGGTGCCGTCGTGGTGCTCATGGTCGACGTGTTCCGCAAGCCGTCGCCGAGGGTCCACGCCTGGCTTGCGGCATTGACCCTGGCGCTCGCCGGTGTCGCCGTCGGGTTTCAGTGGTCGTCAGCTTCCACCGATGGGCCGACTCTCTCGTTCGCCGGGATGGTCACGACCGACACGTTCGGTGCCTACGCAGGCTTCGTGCTGGTTGGCGTCGCCGCGCTCGGTTTGGCATCCGCATGGCGGATGATCGTCCAGCTCGGGCGACGTGGAGCGGAGGGCGTCGTGCTCGTGTTCATGGCGGCCGCCGGTTTCATGGTCATGGCGACGGCAGTCAACCTGGTGCTGATCTTCGTCGGCCTGGAGATCGCATCGATGTCCCTCTACGTCCTCGCCGGTATCACGCGCAAGACGCTTCAGGCAGACGAGGCCGCCTTCAAGTACTTCCTTCTGGGGTCGTTCGCCTCCGCGGTATTCATATACGGAGCGGCGCTCACCTTTGCCGGGTCCGGTTCATTGTCCGTCTACGACATCCACCAGTTCTTCGCTTCGTACGTCGTCCTGAAGCAGAACGTGCTGCTCGTCGGCATGGCGCTGCTCATCGTGGGGGTCGCTTTCAAGGTGTCGGCGGCTCCGTTCCACGTGTGGGCGCCGGACGCGTATCAGGGGTCGCCCGCAGGGATCGTCGGCTTCATGGTCGCAGCGGCGAAGGTCGGTGCATTCGCTGCCCTTGCCCGCATCCTCGTCTACGGCTTCTCGACGTTCGCGCACGAGTGGACGACGGGACTGTCCCTGCTGTCGGCCATCTCGATCGTGGTCGGGATGCTGCTCGCCATCGTGCAGACGGACATCCGAAGGATGCTGGCCTACTCGTCAGTTGCCCACGCAGGCTTCATCCTCTCCGCCCTGACCGCCGGCGGAGCCGGGGTGCCCGTCATGTGGTTCTATGTCGCCGTTTACGCCGTGCAGGTGATCGGTGCATTCACCGTGGTCTCGGCCGTCGCAGGTCCGAGCGGAGGCGCGTCGCCGTTGAGCGACTACACGGGGCTCGCCGAGCGGTCCCCGCTTCTCGCAGGCTCACTGGCGTTCTTCATGGTCGCCATGTCCGGGGTACCGCTGACCTCCGGATTCGTCGCCAAGTTCGGTGCATTCACGTTCGCGTGGCTTGGGGGATTCCAGTGGTTGGTGATTCTGGCGGTCGTCGCCTCGGTTGCGGGCTTCTTCTTCTACCTGCGCGTCATCGTCCTGATGTACATGCACGATCCCGTGCCCGCCGAAGCGCCCGGCGCCACCAGGGCAGGGTTCGAGGCGGTTGGAGCCGTTCGATGGGTACTGATCATCGCGGTCGCGATCACCCTTGTTCTCGGCATCATCCCCGGACCGTTGCTCGACGTCGCCCGACAAGCGTTCCCGTTCTGACGCCGGACTCGGCGCAAGATCGCATACCTGACGCACCAAGCCATGGGTTCGTGGGTGTGTTGTGGGTTCGGCCAGAATGGCGGATGACATGAAGCACCGTTTCATCATGACCGTCCTCTTCGTCGGTTCGTTCCTCGGCCTGATTGCAGTGCCGGCAATTGCGGTGCAGCCGCCGGTCATCACGGCAGATCGCGCCGCGGCAGATATCGTCCTCGTGCAGAGCGGCGATGTGGTGACGGAGGATCTCTACGCGGTCGGGAACAGGGTGGTGATCGAGGGTACGGTCGAAGGCGACGTGCTCGTCGCTTCGACGGGCCAGCTCCTGATATCGGGTCATGTGACGGGCAGCGTCACTGGTATCGCCTCGTCGGTCGAAGTCAGCGGGACCGTCGATGGGTCCGTTCGGGTCGCGGCAGCGACCGTCAGGGTGGACGGTCAGATCGGGGAGGACCTGTTCGCCGGTGCGTCGAATGTGGTCGTGACCGGCGGTGTTGGCAGAGACCTGCTCGCCTGGTGCATCAGCCTGAACACCACCGGATCGATCGGCCGCAACGTGTCCGGACAATCGTATGGGTCGGCACGCATCGGAGGGACGATCACCGGCGACGTGGAACTGAC